>Ga0116147_1002958_pt1 | contig 16503 bp, 20 predicted proteins | sample AD_JPNHG3_MetaG_FD_89749 | JGI IMG/M metagenome (GOLD analysis project Ga0116147, IMG submission 89749) | Active sludge microbial communities of municipal wastewater-treating anaerobic digesters from Japan - AD_JPNHG3_MetaG | ecosystem: Engineered > Bioreactor > Anaerobic > Digestate | place...
TTTGCCAAACAATCTTTAAATTTTTTTTATTTTTTATCCGAAAGCAACATCGAGAATCATCATAATGATGAAACCGGCCATAAATCCGAACGTTCCCATATGGGAATGTTCGCCCAAACGCGCTTCCGGAATCAGTTCTTCGACCACCACGAAGATCATGGCACCCGCCGCAAACGCCAAGGCCCAAGGCATAATCGGAGTAAGGACGGCCGCCAAAAAGACGCCGAGGAGACCGAAAATCGGTTCGACGGCACCGCTTGCCATTCCGTACAGGAAGGAACGCCGTTTGGTTGAACCTTCTTCTTTCATCGGCAGCGATATGGCCGCCCCTTCCGGAAAGTTTTGGAGTCCGATTCCGAGCGCGAGACCCACAGCAACGGCCATTAAACCGACATCGCCGGAATTTTTCAAAGCAAGTCCGAAAGCCAGACCGACCGCCAAACCTTCGGGGATATTGTGAATCGCAACGGCTAAATACAGTAAGGTTTGCCGTTTAAAAGACGAAGGCGGACCTTCGGGGTCTTTGCTGTCCATGTGGATGTGGGGGATAATCTTGTCAATCAACAACAGGAATAATCCGCCCAAAATAAAACCGATGGTGGCCGGAACCCACGGGATATTACCGATGGCTTCGGCTTGTTCCATGGCCGGTAAAAGCAGCGACCAAATCGAAGCCGCGGTCATAACTCCCGCCGCAAACCCCAAAAAAATCCTCTTAAAGCTTAGGCTTAAGTTTTTCCGGACAAAAAAGACGCAGGCGGCTCCCGCCGTGGTCATTAAAAAGATGAACAGTAGACCGAATGTTGTAAGTAAATAAGGATTGATACTTGTCATATTCCACCTCTTGTAAAAATATCATACCTTCATTTTTCCGATGTGTCAATCATTTTAATAATAAGAAAAGAGGCATCAAATTATGCCTCCCAAATCAACTTTTTCTTTCGGGTTATTGGACGTTGTAACCGCCGTGCTGTTTCATGTATTGATACAGTTTTTCCCCGTGTTCCTGTTCTTCTTTTTGAATGTGATTTAAAGCATTCCGGATTTCCTTTTGCCCGCATTCAAAAATCACGGTATCGTAAACACCCGATACGTACTTTTCGTTGTTGAGTAAATCCTGACAAAGATCGATATCGGCTTGGACACTTTTTTGGGTTTCAGCCGGTGTCGGTTCCGGATTCTTTTTTCCCCACTGGCCGGTGACGCCGGTTTGACCGGCGGAACTCGCTTGGTTAACGGGCGGAACCGTGCCGGATAAAATTTGGTTCACGGTATCCAGGTGCTGTCTTTCCTGACCGAGCAGTTCGCCGAAGGTTTGTTTTAAAGCAGGGTCGCTTGCCCGATTTTGGGCTTCGGTATATTTTTTGATGCACCATTCTTCATGACTTTTCAAATCCTGCAACAACATTTGCTCTTTTTGGGTTAATTTAACAACCATATTTTCGCCTCCACGGTTATTATGAGTAAAATTTACAAAATTATGCAATCTTTCTTTGGGTTTGTTTTATACATATTAGCGGTTTTTCCCCCCATACTAATAAAAAAGTTTTTAAGGAGGTTTAAATAATTGAAGGAATTTAATCTGTCATGGAAAGGCCATCTCCTCATTACGATTCTTTTTGGACCCATTTGGGGCGGAGTAATCCGCATTATCCGAGGAAAAGTCCTCATCGGTTTGTTGTACATGCTTACTTTGGGTTTCTTCGGGATCGTTTGGGTAATCGATATCCTGACTTTAATCTTTCAGCACAATATGGTTTTTTTAGCCTAAAAAAGATATTTTTTGTGCGAAATGGCATCAAATATGATATAATTAGACATAATTCGACAAGACAGGAGATATTATGTTTTTATTTGATGAAAAGTATCGCACCTTTGAAATGTTTTCTTTATCGCACCTATTGGTAGTTCTTTTGGTTATTGCCATCATTTCTTTAATCATTGTTTTCCGAAAAAAACTAAGAAACTGTTCGACCATCGACATTATCTTTCGCAAGACCATAGCGATTACCATGTTAATCATGGAACTAGTCTTCATCCTTTGGAATCTGAATAAGGGCGATGCCAGCTTGGATTTGCTGCCTTTCGGTCTATGCGCCATTTCGATGTATACGACTTCCATTGTCCTTTTGACCGACAACGAAAAACTCTTCCGGGTCATTTTCCCTTGGGCCGTTACCGGAGCGGTATTGTCGCTGATTGTGGCCGATCTCAGTTACGATTTCCCGCATTTCCGCTTCTTCCACTACTTCGGCAACCATTCGTTCTTTTTAATCGCCCAAGTGTATTTGGTCTTTGTCAAAGAATATAAAATGAAATACCGGCACATTTTGCATTCATCGGGTATTTTAATTTTCATCGCCTTTATCCTTTATTTTCTCAACAAAGCCCTCGGAACCAACTACATGTTCTTAGCCCAGCTTCCTGCGGAAGTCGAAGGCATGTTTTCGTGGCTCGGCAAACTTTGGGTTTGGGGTTTCGGCGTCGCCATCTTTATCCTGTTCAATTTATGGTATCTGTTATTCTATAAACTCCCCAAAGCCAAATGGTGGAAAAACCAAAAAGCTGGCGAGCAATTAAATCAGTAAAAAAAAATAAGCCAAAACCGCATACATCAGCCGGTTCTGGCTTTTTTTTATTGATTTAACTTTTGCAAATAAGAAATTAAAATATCAGCCGATTTTTCTAGGTATTTTTGATCGGTTTCGTCAAACCGGTTTTCGGAATAGGAGTCAAGATCCAAAACCCCGAACAGTTCTCCATTTATAATGAGAGGAACCACGATTTCGCTCATGGTGCCTTCATCGCAGGCGATGTGGCCCGAAAACCTATGGACATTGGGAACGACGATTGTTCTTCTTTCGGTCGCACTCGCCCCGCAAACCCCCCGGTTAAACGGAATCACGGTACAGGCGACTTTGCCCTGAAACGGACCCAGGATGAGAATTTCCTCTTTATTCAAATAGATTCCCGTCCACGAAACATCGGGAAGCATTTGGTGAATCAAGGCCACAAAATTGGCAAGAAGCGAAATTTCGTAAGCCGTATCGGCCAAGGCCACCGGCATCACGGTTAACAATTCCTGATAGGTTTGTTCTTTGTTCATTTACATTCCCCACAACAACCAAACAAGCACATAACCGGTTATTACAGCAGCCAGCGTAAACGGTATGCCAATTTTGGTAAATTGCTTGAACGATACTTCGTATCCTTCTTTCCGTAAAATACCGATTCCGGTGATATTGGCGGAAGCGCCGATTGGAGTCAAATTGCCGCCGAGGGTTGATCCGACCAGAAGCCCGAAATACAGCACAGTCGCCGAGGATGGATCGAGGCTGGCCGAAAGCGTGGCGATAACCGGTAGCATCGTCAAAACATACGGAATATTATCGATAAAGGCGGATAATAATACTGATACCCAAACAATAACCGTATAGATGATAAAGACATTGCCGCTGCCGATTTTACCGATTAAATTGGCAATCGCATCGATAACCCCGGCTTTACTGATGCTCGCGATAACGATAAACAAACCGGCAAGCAGTAACAGGGTAAAGTAGTCGATGGATTTGACCACTTCGACAACACCTTTAAAGTTTTTGGTCTTCAGGATTTTCCAAAGCATTCCGAGTAAGAGTAATGCCATGCAAATAAGACCGTTCTTATGCGAATCGACAAAAGCATTGTTGAAATTAATAAACGAAGCAATAATCAACAAACCAATCATTCCGACCAATAAATAGGTCGGAAAATATTCGGTTACGAGCGTTCGCGGACCTTTGGCAATTCGTTGGCGTTCGTTTCGGAAAAGAATCAACAAAACGATGGAAGTGGCGATGGCACCAAATTGCACAACGAAGAATAATCCCGGACGGTTTTCGTACCAAAAGAAATCTAGGAACGTCATGTCGAGTGCACCGCCCAAAAGAATCGAGGTCGTGTCGCCGACCAAGGTAGCCGCACCTTGCAGGTTCGATGCAACGGCGATTGACAAAATAATCGGAACAGGGGAAATTCTTAACTTTTTGGCTACATCGATTGCAACCGGCGCAACCATCAAAACGGTGGCGACATTGTCGACAAAGGCCGAGATGAGGGACGCAAACAAGGCAAGTGCCACGATACACCATTTGACATTCGGGACTTTTTCGATGATGATATCTGCCAAAAGCGCCGGCATCTTCGATTCGATAAACAAGCCGACAATTCCCATCGTCCCCGCAATCATCATCAAGACATTGAAGTCGAGCGAACCGAGGATATCTTTTAACGGCATGATGCCGACGATGATAAAAACGGCAGCCGAAGCTAAGGCAATGTAAGCCCGGTATTTAGGGAAAGAAAGGAGCAGGGCATAAGTTGCCACAAATATTACTAACGCTAAACTCATGGTAAAACCCATAATAAAACCTCTTTTCTTGTTTTTGTTTCTTGCATGATGTCTAGCAAGATGGTTTAAGCGAAATACGTTATGATTATAACATTTTTCGAGCGTATTTCCTAGTGTTTTTATAAAAGAAAAATACCCGTGTTTTCCACAATGTTTTCGAAAAGGAAATTTTATCGAAAATAAAGCAAATAAGTTAACTAAAATTTACTTTTTTGTTATAATAGAAGGGAAAGGAGAGAATATACCTTAATGAACAAATATCCATTTACATTGGAAAAATTGCCTTATGCTTACGATGCATTGGAACCGATCATCGATCAGACCACCATGCTTCTTCATCATACCAAACACCATCAGAGTTACGTAAACAATTTAAACGGGGTTTTGGAAAAACACCCCGAGTTGCAAAATCGCTCTTTGGAGGATCTGTTAACGAACATCGACAGTTTGCCGCTTTCGGCCCAGACTGCTGTTCGCAATAACGGCGGAGGTGTCTTTAACCACAACCTCTTCTGGCAAAGCATGACCAAACCCAATACTTCTTCACCGAGCGCAGCCTTTTTGACGCTGTTAACTCAGGCATTTAAATCCTTCGAGGACTTTAAGCAAGCCTTCAAACAGGCGGCTCTGAGCCAATTCGGTTCAGGTTGGGCGTGGCTCGTCAAAGACCAAAACAGTCAATTAAGCATCGTCACGACGGCCAACCAAGACACGCCGTTAAAACTCGGTTTGACACCCCTTCTTCCGCTCGATGTTTGGGAACATGCCTATTATTTGAAGTACCAAAACCGCCGACCGGAATATATCGACAACTGGTTCCAAGTCATCAATTGGCAGGCAGTGGAAGAACGCTTTTTTAAGTAATCAAGTTAAAATTTCTTCATATTCCTTTGGAGTTGCTTTCTAACCCATCCTCCCGGGTTGAGCAACTCTTTTTTTTGAAAAAAATCGTCAAAGCCAAGATTGTCTGCGATGGGGTATAGAAAAACCAAATGAAATTAAACGGGATAGCGTTGATTTTGGAGATTAAGGAATCCGGGTTAAGATCAGCATAGCGGGTCAAAGCGGACAATCCCACAAAGATATCGCAAAAACTAAAAAGCAAAAGTCCTATCCAAAACAATGGGTTGTTTTTACGGCTCAAAAACGCAAAAATGATATTGGATACTAGCAGAGCAAAATATCCCCCCGCAAGCACCACATCAGGGGCGGTATTTTCTTTAAACAACAAAACAGCGATGATAATAACCGTTAAAACAAGCCCGCCCTGCAAAATAAGCTGAATGGTTTTACCTTTTTTGTCTTTGACAACCAACAATCTGGTAAGGTATGCGCTTTGCGTGCCGATAAAGAACACCAAAGCAAGCGTATAGTAATCGTCAAGCAAAACGAGCAAAATATCGGCCAAGACCGTAAAAAACAAAGCGATTCGAAGAAACCAGGCATCAAAAGAAAAATCTTTTATTAACCAAGTAAACAAAAAGGAAAACAGAACCGTCAAAAAATAAAAGACGTTTTCTTTCGGAAGCGAAAAACCCATAAAAGCCAGATACAGACCTAAATTAACCGCCAAAAAAACGCCCGCTTTCCACTTGTTTTCTTTCGTCAAATCATGCATAAAATATCTCACCTGCTTTTTTTCTTTCTTTAATCATACCATAAAACAATAAAAAAATTATATAAAACTATCACGAAACGAAAAAGAATGGTATAATATTCTAGAAAATTTTAAGTATTTTTTTCCTATTTGGGGGAGGTATTTTTTATGATTGTCAGGTTATCCGAAGTCACCAAAACGTACCGTAAAGGCGTCAAAGCCTTGGACGACTTAAGCTACGAAGTCCGGGAAGGTGAGATTTTCGGTTTGTTGGGACCGAACGGCAGCGGAAAAACGACTTCCATCAACTGCCTTTTGGGTCTATTGAAATTCGAATCAGGCACAATCGAAATCTTCGATCAGCCGATGGGGCCCGACCGCTACGACTTAAAAGCGCAAATCGGGGTCATCCCGCAAAATGTTGCGGTGTTCTATGAATTGACGGTAGAAGAGAATATCGATTATTTTTGCGGGTTGTATGTCAAGGATAAACAGCGTCGCAAGAAACTGGTGGACGAAGCGATCGAGTTTGTCGCTTTGGGCGACTATCGCAAGGTTCACCCGAACAAACTGTCCGGGGGATTGCAAAGAAGGCTTAATATCGCCTGCGGCATTGCCCATAAACCCCGCTTAATCATCTTCGACGAACCGACGGTCGGGGTCGATCCCCAAAGCCGTAACAATATCCTGGAAGGCATCAAACGCTTGAATCAGGAAGGCGCAACGATTATTTACACATCCCATTACATGGAAGAAGTCGAACAGCTCTGCGATTACATTATCATTATGGACAAGGGCAAAGTCATCGCCCACGGAAACAAAGAGGCCTTAAAGAATTTGATTATGCTCGGGGAAACCATCGAAATCAAGGTGGAAGAACCGAATGACGAGTACTTAAAGCCGATTCGGGAACTTCCAAATGTACTGGAAGCAAATTTCAAAGACCATACCTTAATCGTCAAAAGCGGCAAAGGCGCGACCAATATCCCCAATGTTTTGGCTATTTTGAACGAACACCGGGTAAAATACGGAACACTTTACTCAAGCCTTCCGACGTTGAACGATGTGTTCCTGGAATTAACCGGCAAAGGATTAAGGGATTAAGATGTTTTGGCTGATCAAAACCCGATTAAGAGTCTTGATTCGCGACCGTGCGAATCTGTTTTGGTCTTTCATTTTCCCGCTTTGCCTCGGCACCTTCTTCTATCTCGGATTCGGCAATCTCTTGGGTGATTCGCCTTTTAATTCGATTAATTTGTATATCGCAAGCGACTATTCCGATGCCAATTTGGCCGGATTTTTGGCAGCAATCGATGTCGACGAAGAAACCAAACTTTTTAAAATCAAAGCGGATTTTACCAAAGAGTTTTTGGAACAAAAACTTACCGAAAATGCCATCACCGGTTATTTGTTTGTCGAAAACAACCAACTCTATTACCGGATCAACGAAAACGGCATGGAGCAAACCGTCACAAAGAGCGTCTTGGACCAATATGTCCAAATATCTCAGGTCATTTTGCAGGTGGCATCCACCAATCCGGAAAAAGTGGCATCGGTCACCGATTCTTTGCAAAACGACCATCGGTACCTGGAAACCATCCGCAGCAAGCGCCAGGCTTCCAGCAATTCGATGTACATCTACTTCTATGCTTTGATTGCGATGACCTGCACGTACGGCTGTTTTTGGGGAATCAGCCTGGTAAACGACACCCAGGCCAATCAATCTGCTCTAGCCGCTAGGATTACAAGCGCACCGACGCATCGGCTGAAAATCATCGTCTCTTACTCGCTCGCCGCATTTATTATGCACTTTTCGGGATGTCTGATTAATTTCTTCTATCTGAATTATATTTTGGGAGTCGATTTCGGGGGCAATATTCCGCTGATTATCCTTGTGATTTTTGTCGGAACGCTGTGCGGGATTGCCTTCGGAGCATTGCTTTCTTCCCTGATAAAAGTCAAAGGTAACCAAAAAGACGGAATCATCGCGATGATTACGCTGGCTTTGAATGCTTTATCCGGGCTGATGTTTCCGGACCTAAAGTATCTAATTGCCAAATACATTCCGTTTCTGGGTTACATCAACCCGTCTGCTTCGATTACCGATGCTTTGCATTGCCTGTATTATTACGAGGGACTTGGCCACTACTACTTTTACTTGCTTTTATTATCGATCATGACGGTTATTTTTATAACCGGATCGTACCTATTTATGCGAGGTAGCCGTTATGATAGTATTTAAGCTGTATTTCAAAATTGTCTTAAGCGCAAAATTCCTTATCTGCGTCTATCTGGGTATTTTTATGGCTTTGGCTATCGTAACCTCAACAACTCAGTCGCCCGAAAAAGTTTATTCGGACCAAAAAATCGATATCGCCTGGGTCGATAAGGATGCGACTTCGCTTACGGAAAGCCTTAAAAACTATATCGGAAATTTTGCCATTTTCGAGAAAATCAAACCGGAAAACGTGGACGAAGCCTTGTTTTACCGGGATATTCTGGTCTACATCGAAATCCCGGCCGGGTTTACCGATAAACTTGCCACACCTAACGAAGACACAATCAAAATCAAAGCCGTTCCCGGAGCGATGGGAGCATACAATATCGAAACGGCCCTTAACCGTTATCTGAATATTGCCCGCAGTTTCCAGGAAAACAATTTGTACAAAGGTTCCCTGGTAGCGGAAGTCGAAAAAGCCTTGGAACATTCCATGAGTGTCCAGATGACCAAAAGCAAAGTGAACAACTTTACCAACATCACTTTCTTCTTCGGCTATGCCTGCTATATAATCATGGCTTTGTTGATTCCTTTGGTCGGATCGATTATGAGTTCGCTCAACGATTTGGAAATCAAACGGCGCAATATCCTGGGAGCCATCTCCAATACCAAAATGCAAGGGCTTTTGCTTGCATCCAATTTAATTCTGGGACTTATGCTGATACTGATTCTTTTGAGTTTGGGGATTATTTTGTATCCTGATACTTTGCTCACCAAACAAGGGCTTATCTTTACCGTCAACGGGATGGTTTTTACCGTAACGATAATTTCGCTTGCTTACGCGATTTCGACCGTCTTTCGTTCGCAACTTCTAATCAATGCTTTGGGAACGGTGATTTCTTTGGGTCTTGCCTTTATTTCCGGAATATTTATTCCTCAGGCTTTGTTGGGCAAATCGATTCAAAGGTTTGCGGCTATTTTCCCGAGCTTCTGGTACATCAAAACGAACGACCAAATTCATGCCATCAACTCCTTCGCCTATTCGGCGATGAAACCATTTTATCAAAATATGTTGATTCAGGCTCTTTATATCGTTATTTTCTTAGGTAATACCTTCTTCGTCAGCAAAAAACGGATGCGAAGCGAACAGTAACGGTGCATACTAAAGGTAGCAAAAACGGTGTTTACGGAAAAACACATTTTTCCAAAAACACCGTTTTCTATTTTTGCGGTAAAATTTTTCGACATTTTTTTCATATTTTGTTTTTAAAAATTTAAATAAAATGCTATAATTTAATCGTAATTTGTCATTCTTAATGGTCCCTTTTCTTTTGGAGGTAGCTGATGTCTAACAACTTACGAAAACTCGAAAAAGTCTTCTTAAAAATCAGCGATAATTATCGGCATGTTATCCTTGTTTCCTTGATAATCCTCATTCCGAGCGTTTATTTATTGGTCTATCGGACGGGAGGGGCAAAATATGTTTATGCCCATCTGATGTATATTCCGATTGTTTTGGCGGGGCTTGCCCTCGGAAATCCCGTGGGTGCCTTTACCGGATTGGTTTGCGGAATATTCTTGGGACCTCTGATGCCCCTTGATACCCACACCGGGGAACCCCAAATGGCCCTCAATTGGATTATCCGGCTGATTGTCTTTATTTTTATCGGATTTTTAAGCGGTTTTTTCACAACGGTTATTCGCAACTTTTTTAAGCAGTTTTCCCAATACTTATCGACCAATCCCGAAACCAATATCGAAAACACCAATTATATTACCAATAATCCCCTTCCATCAAAACCCAATCAAACCTATTTAATCGTCACCATTTTGATTTACAATCACGAAAAAATCGTAGGTTTGGTCGGAACCGATGTTTATAACCAATTTTTGCGCACCTTTCACGCAGCGGTAAAAAATCAGCTGAAGGATTCCGTCTGTTATTTTGTCCAAGCCGAAAGCAATAAATTGTGGCTTGTCATGGAACTTAACGATTTGGATCAGGATATGGATAATCTCCTTGGCGTTTTGGCCCAACCGCTCAATTCCGCGACTTACCCCTTCTACGTCGATTATTCGCTCGGCTGTACGACGGTTCAGGGCAGCGACAAACTGAAACACTTTTCCGTCTACAGCCAGGCCGATGAAGCGGCTCTTCTGGCCAAAATCAGCGGCGCAAGGTATGAAGTTTACAACTTGGAAAAAATGCAAAAAGAAACCGATTTTAACCTGCTCGGGGAATTCCAGAAAGCTTTGAAGGAACACCAAACCCATTTGGTTTACCAGCCGGAAATCGACCTCAAAACCAACAAACCGTTTTGTTTCGAAGCTTTGATCCGCTGGGAACATCCCGATTACGGCCTTATCATGCCTAACCGTTTTATCCCGTTAATCGAACAAACCAATCTGATTCATGATTTGACCGATTGGGTTTTCACTCAAGTCATCGAAAAAATTCTCGAATTTCGGGATCACGATATCGACATTATCATGTCCGTCAACATCTCCAGCAAAAACTTAGCCAATCCGAACTTTTTCAAATCCGTCATCAGCAAGCTCAGAGAAGCAGCCATCGATCCGTCGCAAATCATTTTGGAAATCACCGAATCCCATTTCATGGTCAATCCCAAAGAAAACATCAACGTGCTCAATAATTTTGTCAAAACCGGCATGAGGATTGCGATTGACGATTTCGGAACCGGCTACTCTTCGCTATCCTTGCTCGGACAGCTTCCGGTCAAAATCATCAAAATTGACCGTTCGTTTATCAGGGATATCGACTTGGATGCGACCACCTATCATATTGTCAGTGCCATCATCGATATCGCCCACAAATTGGGTTGCAAAGTCGTGGCAGAAGGCATCGAAACCAAAAACATCCACGATATTGCCAAAATCTTAAAAGCCGATTATACCCAAGGTTTTTATTATTCCAAACCGATTCACCGCGACAAAGTAATCGAATGGTATAAAAATCAAGTCGGCGAAAAATAAAAAGGTTCTTTCCAATAAATGGGGAATTTCCCCAAAGCCTGAACAATAAAAGCAAAATGATTATGGTGTCATTTTGCTTTTTCTTAATGTTCATTTTGGGGGGATTTTGGCAAAACTAAATTATTTTTTTTAATTATATGGTTAATTAATTATCCTTTATAGATTGACTTTTAAACACGATATTTTTTCGATTACAATAAAGAATTCTGGCTCTCATTAGGTTAAAATCTCGATAACCATAACTTACTCTTTTCACCACTTTACAAAAATTATTGGTACCTTCAGTAGAAGCGTTCGTCATGGTATTACCTGTTTTGGGATTTATAATAAAACTGTTTATTATTTCTTGTTTCCAATACAGAATTGTCTCAATTGCAACATCATAGTCTCTAACCATAGAACTGTTAACTTCCTTAATCCATTCCAACAAATTCTTTTCAATGTTCTCTAAGGTTGACGCATTGATTACGGTTAAGAACTTGTTTTTTAAATAATAAGCTTCCCCAAGTTGGTTGTCTAGATTTAAAACATGATCCAGCACATCAAATTTCCTAATTCTTCTTTTTAACTTAGGACAATAAAATTCGGTATTTTTTTGTTCGCCATCATATTCTAAGATTATTTTCCAATATTTCTTTAAGAAATAGTAATCAATATCCAATTTCTGTCTAAGCTCATAATTGTTCTCTATATCGAGTTTGGATTTAATTTGATTCATTAATTTAATCCTCATTCGATTAAAACGATCTGTAATTAGACGAACATAATGGAAACGATCGGCAATTAACTTGGCATTTGAAAACCAAAACCTAAAAATAGTGCGATAAGGCTTCCATAAATCCATTACAATAAATTTTACTGTCTCGCGTTCATTCTTCGGAATAGACTTCAAAAAACCTTCTATTATCTCTTGTTTTCGCGAACTTAGTATTTCAATTATTTCTGAATTTAAAAGATCCTTTATGATGAAACAATATTTCGAAAAACCAACTGTACCTTTAAATTCATCCACCCCTATTACCTCTGTTAGGGGCAAACGCCCAAATTTAACATTTTCGGTAAATATTTTTATAACAGTTGTTGTACTAAGATGATATCTTTTAGCAATTGAGCGAAAAGAACATATTTCTTTGCAATCCTTCAAAATGTTTTGAATTACAATATTACTATGTTGGATTCTTGGGGAAATAAAATTATTGTTTTCGTTGAAGATTTTTGAACAATCTTTACAATAATATCGTAACAAATGATACTTAATTAAGCAATTAAAACCCACAACAGTAGCATGATTAATAACCCGAATTCTACAATCTTTTCGAGCGATGTTATTGGACTTACAAACAGGACATTTTTCGGTTGGTAAAGTATTAGTTGCATGAACTACAGTGAATGAAATTTGATTGATTTTCTCAGATTCCACTTTAATTATTCGCAAATGACAATCTTGTAGTTTTAAAATTTTTATGATATAATCCTCTTGAGCAAACATACATTTTCACTTTCTATAATTTAGTTTTGCCAAAATAATTATAGCAGAGAATGTATGTTGTTCCCCATAAAACAAACAAAAAAGCAAAATGATTTTTCGGTCATTTTGCTTTTTTCGTGGATGTTCATTTAATGGGGAAATTCCCCATTTATTTTAAAGAGCCTAAATTTCTCCGAATTATTTCGTTACAAACGGTTCCGGATAAGCAATTATAATCCGTACCAAATAGGTCAAAAGAAATATCGCAATCAGCAAAACCCAAATCAGGTTTTTATAATATAACCGTTTCAACTTGAGGTTTTTACGAATAAGAAAGAGAATTGCGATAACCGGTAACAGCCAAAATAAAGGATGAAAAGAAAATGCTTCCGAAAGCTTTCCCTTAAAAAAAGACAACCAAGCCCTGGTTAACCCGCAGGCCGGGCAGGGATAATTGAAAAGAAAATAAACCGGGCAATTTGGTTTACCCAAAACCCTTATAATTATTGCGAAAAGCAAAAAAGAACCCACCAAAAGGCAAATATACCAATAGCGGGCTAGTTCTTTTACGGATTCTTTTAAATATTTCATTATTCGCGCATGACTTTTCCTTCGGCATCTCTGAATTCTTGGGAAGCAAGAATGACGATTCCGTCAATAAATCCCCAAATAGCGCCCGCCCCGCAGGTAACAATCGTTACAATCAATTGCGCAACGGCTATTCCCGTATGACCGGAATAGAAACGTCCGACACCGAAACCGCCAAGAAAGATTTGCAATAGACCGCAGGTTAATTTGCTTTTGGAACTGCTGTTTAAAGCCGAATAATCTTCTTTCCTAACGGCTGCTCCGCATTTTACACAAAAAGCTGCTTGATCTTGCAATTCATTGCCACAATATTCGCAATATTTCATATGATTACTTCCTTTCTTCCTTATTATAATATGATTTTATCAAAAAAATGAAAAAATACAAGCAATTACATAAATAATCGTTTTTTCGGCATTATTTTTGCGGTTTTGATATAATACTACCGTTAAATTTTAATAGGGTATTAAAGGAGTCAAAGCGAAATGAGCGAATTATTCGAAATGACGATGGTAATCCTCTTTGGCATTTCCTGGCCGATTAACATCGTCAAAGCCTATAAAGCCAAAACCGCAAAAGGCACAAGCATCCTCTTCTTGGCTTGTATTTTTATCGGGTATTTATGCGGGATACTGAGCAAAACCATCGCCCATAAAATCACTTATGTTTTCATCTTTTACATTATCAATCTTCTTATGGTCGGTTTGGATATCGCCCTTTATTTCAGGAATCTGCATTTTGACAAACATTTAGCACTTAAATAAAGGCTACCATTAGGAAATAATTAACCGAACCAAAAAGGTCAAACTTTGAATTGTAACGCAACATGCTAATAGAAAATTTGCGCACAATCATTGGTTTGGCTTTTTTATTTTCTGAAAAGGATTATTCCCAAAAGCATTAACCCGACCCCGATGACTTTACGCCACTCGAAAGGAATCTTTTCGGTTCCAAAGAATCCGAAAGCTTCGATAATTCCCGATGTCAGGAGTTGCGCGATTAAGATCAACATTGTCGCATAAATCGGTCCGAGTCCACCGATGCTTTTGATTACCGTAAAGGTAATTAAAGCTCCGATTATTCCTCCGAGCAAATAAACTTTATTTTCCACGTCAAACACGCTTCCCAAGGAACCGTCTTTTTTCCCAAACCAAATCAAAAGCGAGACCAAAAATGCGCTCAGATGAACCCAAGTATTCGTGGCCCACATGTTGGATGCTTCCATTACTTTGGTATTGAATACACCCTGAACACTCATTAATATTCCTGCCAATAACCCTAAAATTATTCCCAACAAAAAAATCACCTCATTAAATTCTCCAATTAGTATGAGGTGATTTTTTAATTTAAATACTTGTTTATTGCCCGGAAGGATTATTTACGATTCCGATGAAAAGCGGAATATGTTCTTTGTCGTAGATGACGTAAAGGAACGGCCGGTCAAATTGAATTGTAATCGGTTGAACCGGATTAACCGATGTTATTTCTCCGGTAACCTGCGTTACCGCAGCTGCTTTAACGCCGTTTTGGTCGAGTTCGACGTATGCTTTTTGGTTGTAACCCGAAACATATACCGGAATCCTTTCATTCACTTTGGTAAATCCCCGATTGGCTTGATTAAAGATGTCGTTAATGCCCAGTTTTTGCGAGGCGGAAATTAAGTCGCAATCGAAACGGTAAGCAAATTTAGGAATCACGGAGCAGGCTATCGTGATCGTTACGTCGGCTTTTTTGTTATAAAGCGACAGAGTCAGGATTTCTTTCAATATTTCCAAATCGTTTACCAAGTCAAAAGGACTTTCGTTTTCGTTAGGCAAAACGAATTGCATCGAATACCCTTGGTTAAAGGCTTTATGATAGCTTGTGAAGCGCGGGGACAAAAAAGCCGTTTCCGCATCCGAACAGTTCATGAAATCGACTCTTACGCTTTCGCCGCTTGATAAATAGAAATCGCCTTTTTTGGTGGTTTTGTCAAACGGTTTGAACCACGAATTTTCAAAATAGATAGTGTTAAACAACATAAAAACCGCACTGTCATCGCCCAGAAAATCTTCCGGAACCGATTTGATGAGGTTGCCCGTCATCGAATCGATCCACTTTTTGATTTTGGCGGCGGTATCGAGCGATTGCAAATCGCCGTTATAAGACAAAGTATAATAATATTCGGCCAAATCGTTTAAAAGGTCTTCTTTGACTGAAAATTGGTCATCGATCCAAATGGAGTTGCCAAGCAGAATTTTCTCATTTTCGCTTGTGATGTCGAACAATTTTTCATACATCTGCTTGGTATTGGTGCGTACATATTCAAGAGAAGGCATTTCCAAGGAAGCTAGGATTTCTGCAAAAGTTATCCCGTTCGTCATTTCCGAAAGCATTGCGAGTGTCAGATAATAACTGATAGGGGAAATTACGATATTCTTTTCGCTTTCTTCGATGATGGCTGAAGCGCTTCTAGCACAGAAATTTTGCAAAAGGGATACAAATTCGCTGTCATAATCGCCTAAGGATAGGTTTTTGATCCGATTAAAGTCGGGATTGATCGCATTACTGATTTTTTCGATTTTGAGGACAGTGCTTTTACCCGAAAGGGTACAGCCGGCAGTAAAGCAAATAAATAAAGTCAAAACTATAAATAAAACCGTCTTTTTGGACTTGAACAAAACACACTCACGCTCCTTTATTAATAGAACAATTTAAACTTTCTTTTTCTTGGTAAAACTTTTTTTGTCGGTAAAACCTCTTTAAAAAATCAATTATTTTAACAAAAAAACCTGTAGGTTTACTTTTTAGGTGTCGTTTTTAGTTGTATTTAAAAGTGATTACCTTTTTCTGATAAAATAAGAGGTGAGCAATAATCTTTTGTTTTTACTCACCCTTATCGCTAATAATTGATTTTCTACTCGATATCGGATCTTAAGCCTTTTTTAAGGGCTTCTGCCACCGCATACCGAATCGCAATACTCGAATTCGTGGCACCACTCACATTGGATACATCAATGGAATTATTTTTCTCCATTTCCGAAATCACGCTTTCTCCGTTTTTGCCGAAACCGTTTTGGTGTTCCAAAAGTTCGATTTTGATAATTTTATGATCTCTTACTTCGACATTTACTTTAACTTTGACAAAGGTTGTATCGGTTTCCCCGTAATAAATACCGTCTTCCACATAAATCAGATTAATCGGTTCAATCTTCAAAAGCGCAATTTCTTTCTCCTGTTTGCTTGCCATGCTTTGAATAACCAAAAAA
>Ga0116147_1002987_pt1 | contig 16420 bp, 9 predicted proteins | sample AD_JPNHG3_MetaG_FD_89749 | JGI IMG/M metagenome (GOLD analysis project Ga0116147, IMG submission 89749) | Active sludge microbial communities of municipal wastewater-treating anaerobic digesters from Japan - AD_JPNHG3_MetaG | ecosystem: Engineered > Bioreactor > Anaerobic > Digestate | place...
ATCAGCGGTGCCACCTCACCCAGAAAGGCGAGGGTGATATGGAGCTGATCACGTTTGCACCACGTGACACCCGAAGCAACCGGCGCCAACCGATCAATCGCATTGCACAGTGAGATTTTGACATCATCAGGGACCGGAATCGCGAAAAAAAGTCTCATGCCAAGAAGATACACAAATCAGTCGTTCAAGCGGAAGCAAGAAGTTCACCGCTATCGATCGGTATCGGGATCGCTATCGCTATCGGTATCGCTATCGAAACCGACTGTTGCGCCCACGAAGTGGCTCGCAACGGCGAGTGTAAAGGTGGCGGCGATTCCGATCCCGATCCCGATGGCGATAGCGATGGCGCCGCAATGGTGCCCTGAAACGCATTCGACTCGCATAACCCCTGTCACTAACCGATTACAAGTTCACCGCGTGCGCAAGCTATTCCCCCTACCATTTCCTGTTGACCGACACACTAAGTTCCCGTACGCTAGGGCCACTTTTCAGGACCAGTGTTTTTGATATGCCGAGTATTCAATGATGAAAGTTGCATGGACACATGAGTGAGAATCGTTTAACCCTTTTAGCTGTTTCTGATCTGCACTATACAGGACTGGCTCGTCAGACAGCGCAAGCGCAGTATATGCGCGGTGAACTGACGCGGACTTTGTTGAAAAAAGTCTTCCTGCGCCTTCACCACATGGGGATCAAGCCGGACGCGACCCTTGTTCTTGGTGATCTGGTGGAGGACGGTACGGACCGCAACGCCCCGCTGGACATGGTGTCGCTGCACGGTGAACTCCTGCGCAGCGGTATTCCTTTTCTGGTTGTCCCGGGTAACCATGACGGCGATCCCGCCACTTTCAACACGCTCTTCGGAAGCGAGCCGGGCCTTCATAAAATCGGCGGTTACGGCTTTATGCTGTTCAACGACTGCTACAATGAAAACCGCGAATGCGTACGCGCGACAGCGGACCTCGCGGCACTCAAAAAATGCGCCGCAGACCATCCCGATCTGCCGCTGGTCGCCGTGCAGCATCCGCCGATCTATCCGCCGATCGACTCGCATTACCCGTATCGACCGACCAACGCGGCAGAGATCATCGATGCGTATCAAAAGTCCGGCGTGATTCTTTCGCTTAGCGGTCACTATCACAAGGGCCAGAAGGCGCGCGTGCATGAACGGATCCTCTACCATACAGTTCCTGCACTGTGCGAACCGCCGTTCCGATTCAGTCTCATTCACTTGGTTGATTCGCGCGTAGAGATCGAGGAACTGTGCCTCGGCTTGCAGGTGCCGAACATCATCGATGTGCACTGCCACACCGAGCACGCCTATTGCGGCACGACTGCCGACACCGCGCCATGCGTGGCGTTGTCGCAGGCGCTGGGTGTCTCAACCCTCTGTATCACTGAGCATGCCTTCCAGCTTTATTTTGACAAGCCAAATGCCATGAGTTTTCGCTGGCAGTCCGACCCCTCCATGGTGAAGGCGGTCTGGGCGACGTCCGAACGCGGTCGCATGGCCGCCTACCGTCGGTTCGCGGAGAAGCTGCGCTCGCCTTTTGTCAAGATCGGCCTAGAACTGGATCTCCTTGATGACGGGAGTCTGCTGCTTGCACCGGAGGACCTTGATTGTGACTGGGATATCGCCATCGGCGCCATTCATGTGATACAGGGCTTTGTTCCCGGGCGCACATCGCAGCAAGAAGCCGAGCGACTCTTCCTGCGCGACGTCGAGCGATTGCTTGAGCACGACATCGATGTGCTGGCCCACCCGTTCCGTTTCTTCACGTTCAACCGCCTCAAGGTACCTTCCCGCCTATTTGCCACACTTGCCGGTCTGCTTGCCGATAGCGGAGTGGCAACGGAGGTTAATTTCCACGCCTATCAGCCCGAGACGGCATTCATCCGCATGTGTGCTGAAAAGGGCGTGAAAATCGCGCTAGCCTCTGACGCCCACGATCTGGCAGAAGCCGGCGAGTTCTGGCCGCATGTCAATGCGTTACGACAAGCCGGCATCACGCCAAAGATGTTCCCCGACACCCTTTTCACATTTAAAAGCACCACCGCAACACCGTGAACACCACGCGCCGAGAGCATACGGGAGGATGACATGGTCATCGATGTTCACGTCCACACCTTCCCTGACGACCTCGCGGCACGCGCATTGCAAAAGCTTGTCGATAAGGCGGACAATAAAATCGCCGCCGTCGGAGACGGCACAGTCGGCGGGCTCTTGAAGCAGATGCGCGCGGCGGCGGTTGACTATGCGGTGGTGTGCCCGATCGCCACGCGACCGGCGCAATTTGCGGGGATCTTGGCTGAGGCTGACGCCTTGCGGTCGGGAGAGCGCGGAGCAGAAGCGGCGGCGCACCTGATCCCCTTTGCATCCGTTCATCCTGAAGATGAAGAGCGCTTCACCCACCTGCGGCAGGTGGCAGAGAGTGGAATCCGCGGCATCAAACTGCACCCGTACTATCAGCCGTGTGTGGTAGACTCACCTGAAATGCTGGAATATTTCCGGTGCTGTCGCGATCTCGACCTGGTGGTTCAATGCCATTGCGGCTTCGACATCGGCTTTCCGTTTGACCCCGTATGCAATCCGGCGCGGATAGGTCGCGTCACGCGCAGTGTACCCGGATTGCGCCTGATTGCCGCGCATCTAGGCGGCTGGCTCCGATGGGATGAGGCATTGATCCATCTCGTGGGACAGGACATCTACCTTGACACGTCGATTCTGGCGATGAATGCAACGGAAGAAGCCCCGCAGCGGGTACTGCGCGAGCACCCCGTTGATCGGCTGCTGTTTGCCACGGACTGGCCCTGGCTGAGCTTCGACGAGGGCCTCGACTTCGTGCGCTCTGGAATAGGATCCCCCGCGCACGAACAGCTCGCGCTTGGGGGCAACGCCGCCTGCCTGCTTGGCATCCAGAAACCGGCACCATGGTACTAGCCCTGCTGGGACTGCCTCAACTTGTAGATACGCTCCATGCGCGCAGAGATGTCCTCAAAGCCGATATCCGCGCCATAGACATCTTTGTAATACCCGAACGCCTTTTCGATATCGCCCGCATCCTCGGCCAACTTGCCCAAGGCGAACACCACCTTTTTCTTGAGGTCGTCCATGATCGGCAGTTGGTCATTGGCGGTTTCAAGTTGCATAACCGCCATGTCACGCTGCCCCTTGTGGGCGAAGCACATCGCCAGATAGTAGAGCGACTCAATGCGTTCTTTCGGACTGCGCTGAGAGAGCTGAAACTGCCCGATCGCATCGTCGTAATGCTCGTACATGAAATACTGCATGCCCAGTTCGTAACGCAATCTGAGATCGTTCGGATAGCGCTGCACACGGGCGCTCAAGTCATCAAAGATGAACTGATTCATCTCTACTTCCATCTCTGCCGCGCCCTCTGCGTTGCCAGCCTCCTTCAGTGCGTCAATCTTGGCTTCGAACGCGGAGATCCGGGTGGATGTGACCGCGCGGTCAAGTTCAGGATCTGCGGCATTGATCTTGCGCGCCGCCTCCAACACCTCGACAGCCTCATCAAACCGCTTGTTCTGCGACAGCAACCGTGCCAGTGCGCGGTAGTAGTTCAGGTTGTTCGGCTCCTGCTCGATACGCGCACGGGCCTCTTCGATCAGCGCCTCCGCATCGGCACCGGCGACGACCGCCTTGGCCTGCATGTCCAGTTTTTTCGCCTGATCCTTGTCGGCAATCAGATCGCGATAAGCATCCTTCTTGCCGGCGGCCTCTTCCCACCCCGCCGCCATCGTCACACGCGCCTCGGCGTCTTTGAGCTGCTTGAAGATCGTCTGGTCGTTAGGCAGGTAGGCATTCAATTTGACGTAGGCATCGCGCGCCTTGGTGTAATCACCGACCGTCATGTAGTAATTCGCCACCCGCCGCAGCAACTCCATATCGTCCGGATTGTTCTCGTATGCTGCCTCTACCGTAAAGAGCGCGGCCTCCGGATGGCCGGCCGCTTCCGCCGCTTCAACCGCCATCTCAACATTCTGGGAGTGGAGCGGATTGAGCGTCAGCAGTTTTTCACACTCGATCAGCGCGAGATCGGTCTTGCCGGTCTTCAGCAATCCCGCTATTTTCACGCGCATCATCGCCGCTTTAACATCTTCAAGCTTCGTTGCGAGCCCGCTTTTCTTTTCCTTACGGAATTTTGCGATTTGCGTGGCGCGGAGCAACTTACGCGCCCTGGAAAATCCGGGCGACAGCGACACGCACTGCATGAGCAAGTCTATCGCGATGTCGAAATTGCCACGTTCAAACGCGGCGCTGCCTTTGTTGAAAAAGTTTTGCGCCTGCTGATTCCTCTGATCTGCTCTCTCGCCCGTCATAAAAGATCCTAGATTCGAATTGTCCAAAAAACTACATTGAAGAGGGGGCGATTATAGAGCCGCACCCGATCCTCCGTCAAGACCGATCCTCGCGATTTAGCGATTTCGCAACTTCCAGAGTTGCATCCGGCTCCCATCCGCGCTAACGTGAAGCACATGACTGCTACCAGCAAGAAGAAACGCATTTCGCGCACCTCCGCCGGATCGCCCTTCCCCCGTCGCGAGCGCCGCACACGACTCACGCCCATTGAGCGCCGCTCGCTTCTGCTTGTTGTTTTCCTATTCTTCGTGGGCATGCTGGTACAGGCCATCCGCCAGAGTCAAGGCCGATCCCGTCAACGGCCTACCGCGCAGCATTCAACTCAGCGACCGTGACGACGCACGTCACGGTGAATTCGTAATGACCAGTATCGGCTTGCTGAACTGCGGATCCTCATACTCAATCACCCACCTGAAGAAGAGTTGCCCGCCTTTGCCCGCCGACAATTCATCATACAAGAAAGGATTCTTGATGAATACGCGGGTCGTATGGTTGCTATCGAAAGATGACGGATCCAACTTGTATTGCGCCAACATTGTCCAGTCCGGCGCAGTCAGGCTGTTCTTTGCCGTGATCTTGAACACGGCTTCCTCTTTGGGAGGGACACCGAGCAGATAGGGCACGTTGGTACCGTTCAACGCCAGCCACGCGGTCATGAAGTAGTTGGTTGTCGCCTCTTCCCGCTCCACCTTCAGGATGCCGCCCTCCAGATAGTTGGTCGTCGTGGGATTGGCATTCAGCCAATACCGCTCGTAAATCTCAAGCTCGCGACCGTAGTAGTAAGTCGGCGCAAGCGGCGCGTCGCCAAAACTCGTCAACCACGTCAGGATATCGCTGCCCAGATCTTGACCGCCGATATCCTCGCGGAGACCTAAAGTAACGACAACGTTCAAGTTGGTGCGCTCCAGCGGAAGCAATTCCAGATCAAACGCTTCAACCTCGCCTTCCGTCAGCTGCTCGTTGCCATTCAACGTGACCGACTTGATGCGATACCACTTATCCGCCTCATACAGGATATTTGTCGCAGTACCAAGGCGAAGCTTGAACGCCAGCGACGGGGTACGTATACCGTTCTGGACACCGCGCAACGGCGTCAACGATGAGGTCACCACCACATTCGAAACGCCGGGCGCCATCACGTTGAAGTCTTCCACGGTCTGGCCGACATTGATCCCACCCGGCGTCCACGCCAACCGATTGGTCCAGTCTGAGGCCAGAGGCAGTGCATACCGCACCGAATTCGTGATCACATTCAACGAACCGCCTTCACTCTCCATCCCGACCTCCGTCCCGACATACATGAACCCACGTTCAGGGTTTCCTTCGACCCAGGCGGCACCTGAAAATAAAGTCCCCCACCCCGGCGAAAGGTCGTAAACAACGGCATGCTCATACATGCCCCAAGGCCGACGCAGACGGACTCCCGTCGGGAAGTATTCATTTAGTAATCTGTCTGTGATATACGGGTCGCTATAGTCCTGTTTAGGCAACGGCAGGGCTCCGGACGGCGGCACAGACGGTCCAACCACAAAGAAGGCGTAGCCATTCGTGACCGGCTCCTGAGCCGGCAGGTCTCCCAAAAAGGAGATCGTGTAAACCGAATCGGGATTATTACACGGCACAAGGTCAAGATGCCACCCCGAGAGGCTGACCTCAGCGGGGACCGCGATCTCCACGTACGTGTTGTATCCGATATGAGGCGGCCCACCAAAATAGGTCTCGATCGCGTTAATCTCGTTCACCCAGATGGCACCGACCGGCACATCGTACACGATATAGTACGCAGCCCAGCCGCCAGTCGCGGCATAGCGCTGATTCAGGTTGACTGGATGATACCACTCCGGTTCTTCGAAGACGCTCTGGTAGGCATCCAGTACTGTGTGATTCGCATCCTCATACGTCGCACGCACCCGGTATTGAACGACCTGATTTTTCTCTTGCGGCGGAACCACATTGTCGACACGGTACGGCGTTCTGTAGAGCAACAGATCCGGATCACCGTGGGGTTCCATCTCCAAGGTCTCAACCTCGTCGGCCGGCCAGTTTTCGGCACCCCAGACGTTGGTGCCCACGTAATAATCCACGTGCAGGCGGATGTTCTGCGGCGAGAGCCGGATGTTACTTAGCTTCGCCTCAAACCCCACCTCGTCCGAGTGCAACGGCTGGAAGCGCTCAGTACTGAAATCGACACCCTCCACACAAAGTGCACGGACACCGACAATCTCAAAACCGGGGAGCACCGGCTCCGTCACCGCCAATTCCTCAATACACACCCGTTGTCCACCGCCACCTGTCGTCGGCACGACCAGTTTTACGGCACGGTACGCGCGGCCGTCGGCCGGAGTGAAGGAGTACGCCTGATAGAGCTGGTTGGTGATCTGGAAGGTGTGAACGCACGTCCAGGTATTGGATGCTTTCAACTCCGGATCTGTCGTCGCCCAGAGGAACAGCGACGCCGGCGTACTTGTAAACATGCGCGCCATGAATGTTAACGAACCCAGGCCGGTCGGCAGGAACGGACTCATGACATACGCCTCCGGATACAATGACTGCGCGGGCTCTGTTTCGGCGGTCTGACTGTTATTCAGAAAACAGGCCTTCTTCCCGTCCAGCATCACCCTTTGCGGATCCGTGTCTGTGACCTTGATATTATACGCGCGCCAGTCCTCATCCGTGACAACCGGTTCATCCCACGCCACAGCGTTATTAATCTCAACGAGCGCATTGGTGTAGATACCGCTGCGGTCGTTCACCACCCGCAGGAACCCATTATTAGTCGTCCCGAGGTATGCCATCGCATGGTTGAAGTTCGACACGACCGAATCCACCACAACTGTGTGTATCCCGCTCCACGAAGAGAGATCGACCGGAGCGAATTGCACAACGAGGCGGGCCGGCGCCCGCAAGACGCGGTAGTCGAATTCCAACATCCCCACGCCGCTAAGCAAGCGGGGCGTTCTGATCGCCTGATCCAGCCACTCCCCTTCACTTCCGTTCTGGTAGATATGCCGCCCGCCACGCTGATGGTCCAGCACCACCGTCTTTGTTGTCGTTCTCAGAAACGCCGCCGACCCCGTGTCTTTAAGGGGAACCCATGTGCTTCCATTGTTCCGGCTATACGCCACGCCCAGCCCGTTCAAAAGACCGCCCCCGGCGGGGCCGACCCTGCCGTCCGAACCGCAACCCAACCGCAGTTCAAAGGGATACCAACCCGAGCCACAAGAGATCGTGTTGGTAGACGGCGCATCTGGGTCCTCGTCGTACAGGGCTTCCGCACCGTCGATCTTGAGTTGCACTTTGCCGATGAAATTTTCAGCGAAGCTATTCTCGTCGCCTGCGCCATCCAGATAAATCCAGCCGTTGTACACATACGTCGTATTCGTCATCCACCCCTCGTCCGTGTTCGCATACCGGGTCGAGAGTTGCACCGACGTCATTGGGCTCACCTGTCCGACATTGAAGGCCCCGGGGACCCGACCCTCATTCAGGCCCGCAACGCTATTGGTGATGACCCACGCCTCCGACGCCACCCACTCGTAGTTTTCGCCCTTATTGGAATCTTCATCCTCGCCGGGGCTCAGGTCCGACGACTCCTGGCCGCGCCAGCTCGACAGCTTGATTTCATCGACGACCACGTCGATGCGTTGGTCGTCAGTACGCCCAAGGACCTGCAACATCAAGAAGTGCGAACGCCACGCATAGACAGGCACGTCGTAGGCATGATACCCGAATCCCGTGAGCTCCACTTCTTTGAAAGGCTCCCAGTACGAAGTGCCCGCCCCCTGCGGCGGATCACTTGTACCGAACTTCGTCTGCTGCAAATACACGCCCAGCTTTTGCACGGGGATCACGGCGTAAATCCCTCTGGGGGCACCCCCGGTCTCCCAGCGGCTCGACGGTGCGACCGACCACTTCCGGATGGCGTCGTCAAATCCGGGATCCGAGTCAGGCAACAGCAACGTCAGATCTGCCCCCGGCACGGCCGCCGCGCCGGACGCCGTCGGCTGCGAATATACCTTCGAAAAGCCGGCCCTGCACTCCGCCGACAAGAAACCGCAGGTGCCGGACGTCAACGCCGCACCGCCGGTCGTGCCGCTGTCGTCGACCTGCAAAACATTATCCGTAAGGCCGAACTTGCAGCGAAGCGCAGTCGTATTGCCGGACGTGAACATCCGCAGTTCCACCGTCGTACGCCCCCCCGCGAGGTTAAAATCCTGGCCGGTGGTATTAGATGCCAGCCGATGGGGCACACCGTCCCGCCACTTGTAAAGCTCATGGCGGACCCGCTTGTCTTGCGTCAAGTCGCCGATGTTGGGAACCTGCGTCATCCGGTACTCGTAGAAGCTGTCGCGACTCGTGTAATATCCGACCACAGAGAGCGAAGGCTCCTGCGGGGACATGTCGGGGGCCGCCTCGACGTTGGCGCGGACCAGATAGTTTTGTTCAAGGAACCCCTGCGTGTAGTAGACCACCTCGTTCCGCGAAACCACCTGACCCAACCTGCACTTGAAAGAAATTCTGTCAATGCCGTCTGGCAGGGTACTGCCTTCTTGATTGTGGATATATCCGAGACCGAGGCCTGCCTCGCCACCTTGCAAACGAATCGCCACGTTACGGAAGAATCTCTGATCGACGCCGTCCGGCCTGTTGGATGCGTCGGCCCTCAACCGGTCAACCACATAAGCGGAGGAGCCGCTCTTCCAGCCGTTAATCGTATCGAACGGAGTTGTGCTGTAGACATTGGTTTGGGCGGGATAGCCGCGGAAAAACTCGTCGACGGTCTGGGTTCCGTTTGCCGGCCAAGAATCAAACGTGTTACTGAACCGCTGCTTGGCAACCTGCCCGTTGCTATCGGTGAAAACATCCGGAGGCGCCACCCAATCATTGAAATCCTGATATTCGGCACGGCGGGTCATATACTCCCGCGAGTTTGCGTCAAATGTGACTTGAACAAAACTGCCGCCCAGCGCGGTCACGTTCATCGGGCGGACCTCCAGCCGGTCCGCGTACGTCGCGCACACACCGCCAAACGGCACCGTCCCGACCAACGCCTGGTCATGCTCAGCCCAATAGACCGGATCGTCCTGCACGGTGACAGTGGCCGGATCATACTTCCGGTCACCGCGGAAATAAAACTGCAAATTCGTCTGGCCACCGTTCGCAAGCGGGATCATGCCGCGCCAAACATCATTGCTGACCAGCGTCATCGGAATCGGATTTTCGTCGTAATACGGCCCCGTCACCACCCAGACCGCCTCGTAGGGCGACGGGTAAGGCCGCAGCCGCGTGTAAAACTCACGCCCTCCCGCCGCAACCGCATCACCGCGAAGAGCGCGGGGGGACAGCCATTCGGTCGCATACTCGTAAGGCGGATCCGCGTAATTACTCAAATGACGATAGCGATATCCTTGAAAAGCGCACACAAAATAGTATTCGAGATCGCCCACGCGCGACTCAACCGGTAATTCCGCCTCGTACAGTTCACCATTTCCCACGCCCGAAGTATCGACGTAGCCCATCTCCGCGCTTTGCCAATCATTGGACATTTGATCAAGATAACGCCAGCGATACCAGACCGTCATCCAGCGATTCGAATAACCAGTCAATTCGTTATTGTTCGTTCCGATATTACTGACCTCACAACGAATCTTACAAGTCTGGTCAACCGCCGGATACGCAGGTTCAAAAACCACAGCGGGCCTCTCCATAACAACATCCGCAGGAGGGTACGAGGCGCAGATGTTGTCGATCGCAGTGAGCGCATTGTCCAGCCGCGACCCATAGCCGGAATACACGGAGCCCGTTCTGCGAATGCGAAATCTGGCCGGTGTTCGACACTGCAACAACCGTTGATACCGCGTAAAATCGCTAGATGAAGCCGCATTAAGGGTCAACACGTCGAGGACTTGCCAATTGTTTGAGAACTGCTCTGACTCATATTCATACATGACATTTGTGACGTCGCCGCCCAAATAAATATACTCCAGCATGTTGGTGGCGATCTCAACCGTGATCTCGGTCGGTTCTAACGGCTTCACATTGATCGCATCAAAATAGAGGGTGCCGATGCCCTCCGGGTAGAACGGGCTCTCAATTTTTGCATCTAACGTGTTCTGCAAATTCGCCTGCCAGTTCGTCTGAATCCCCTGTGCCGGGTAGGAGAGCGGCGGAATGAAGTTAACACCCGACCCTGTTTCTCCCGCCGATGTACCGGTGCGGCACGCTGTCAACCGCCATCCAGACGAGTGGTAATGATTCGTCCCGGGCAACATCCATCTGTCCATGAGGAAAGGCGGAGGCCCGACATGCGTCCAACTTCGGTGATAATACGAACCCGGCAGGAAAGCAGGCCAAGCGTTAAACAGCATGCGCCGCTCAACGGGAAGGCCTACCGAATCTTGCGCGACCACACTACACATGCAGCAAGATACAACCATCAGGAAAACACATATTTTCACGCCGCTCTTCATCCAGATCCACCGCTCCTCTCTCGATCCGTCACATCGCGCATCCGCACCGCAACCTCAGGCCATCTTACTTCATGCAGTCATTTCGGCTGCACGTGGTCATTTCGGGCGCCCTTCCACTCTTTCGAGTCGGCCGGCAGGTCCACGCCGTTACATAACAGGCACGTCAAATCCTTCAGTTTCGGAAGCGTCAAGTCTTTATCGGGAGCCACGACGGCCTCCACATGCCCGTCCGCAAAGGCGACATGAGCCACGCGGCGCTTGGCGACCCTATGGTTGAAGCCGATGATCTCTTCATTGGACGAAAGCTTGGCCCACCCGTTGATCTGAGCATCCAAAACCCCGTCGGAAGCATCCTTATCCGTGGCCACCGACTCGACAAACCCACCGCCTTGGACCGTGTAAGCGGGCAACTCCGCAAAGAGCAACAACGCACCGGCATTCCCCCTGGTCGAAAGATCGCCAACATACCGGTCGGCATCGAAATATTTGTTCATCACATACGAACGGCGGACCGGCGCTCTCTGACTGCCCACCCTTTTGCTCCTGCACGCCTTTCTGTGAGCCTCACACACATACGTGTCCAAGTCAGCACCCACATATTTCCACAGCACACCGTTCGAGAGCGAGTGATACGTCACGGAGGAATCGCCATGAAAAGAAGCGGCCTTCATCGAGCCGGCCTGAGAGTCTTCGCTGGGCCACGGGTTTCCTCCACTGGACCACGTCCACGAGACCCATCCTGGATAATGCCGATACTTGATCTTCATCCACCCCCTGTCAAAATGAAACACCTCGATCGACTTCGCCCGCGGCATGCATCGATCCCCATACATTGTCGAGTCCGTGTCAGGGTGATCCTCAGTCGCGTACGCCAAAGCAGCCTGCGCCAGATTCTTGAGATTCGTCTTGCACTTCACGGCCCGCGCCGCCTCACGCGTACTTGTCACCTGCGTCGTCAAAGCCGCCGCCAGAATCCCTAAAATCGAGATCACAACCAACAGTTCTACCAGCGTAAAACCCTTAGCTTTTGACCGAAAAATCATAACACTCCTATGTCCGCTTTTATGAGGTACATTGTCGCCTATCTCATCACAGGAGGCAAGGGTTTTTCTTCGCCTTTTTTCGCTTGCGCATTGGCCGAGAATCCTGTCAAATATCGTGCAACTGTTTGTTCGATAGAAGGTTGGGAAGGATTCTCTGATATGCGCTGGTCGCGTCTGCTCCTCGCCACCCTGCGGGATGACCCGCAAGAGGCGGAAATCGTCAGTCACAAGCTCATGGTCCGCGCCGGACTCATCCGTAAGCTTTCAGGCGGGCTCTACACTTTTATGCCCCTCGGGTTGCGCGCCCTGCACAAAGTCTCCAACATCGTCCGCGAGGAGATGGACCGCGCCGGCGCCCTGGAGATCCTGATGCCGGCCCTCCAGCCCGCCGAACTCTGGGAGCGTTCCGGGCGCCTCGCCACCATGGGACCCGGCATGTTCCGGCTAAAGGACCGCGCCGAACGGCTGATGACCCTCGGACCCACCCACGAGGAGGTCGTCACCAATCTCCTCGCCGGCGAAGTCTCCTCCTACCGCCAACTCCCCTGCACCGTCTACCAGATACAGACCAAGTTCCGCGATGAAATCCGCCCGCGATTCGGCCTGATGCGCGCCAAGGAATTCATCATGAAGGACGCCTACAGCTTCGACACCTCGCTCGAAGCCGCCGACGCCTCCTATCAGGCCATGTTCGACGCCTATGTCAGGATCTTCCAGCGCTGCGGCCTGGACGCCCGTCCGGTCGAGGCCGACACCGGCGACATCGGTGGCAAGTGGTCCCACGAATTCATGGTGCTCGCCGACTCGGGTGAAGACGGCATCATCGATTGCCCGGCCTGCGGATACGCGGCCAACCAAGAGCGTGCCGAACGCGCCGATACCCCCGCCAACGACCCGGAGTGCCCGTCACCGCTCGCAGTCGACACCCCCGACGCACGTACGATTGATGATCTGACCGCCCTGTTCGGATGCCCTGCCGACCGCTTCATCAAAACGTTGATCTATCTGGCCGACGGCAAACCGGTCGCCGCGCTGGTCCCCGGTGACCGCGATCTCAACGAAAATAAGTTCAAACGTCTCCTCAATGCCAAGCAACTCGTCATGGCGGACGATACGACCATTGAGAAGGTCACCGGTGCCCCCACAGGCTTCTCCGGTCCCGTTGGGCTCACCATTCCGATCTATGCTGACCGGGCTCTGCACGGCGCAACCGACCGCACCACCGGCGCGAACAAAGCCGACACACACTTGACCCACGTCTCGCTCGAACGTGATGCGTCGGTGACCGCATTCGAAGATCTCGTGATCGTCGGTTCGGGCGACGCCTGCCCTCGCTGCGGCAAACCGATGCAAATCAAACGCGGCATCGAGGTCGGCCACGTCTTCAAGCTCGGCACCAAATATACCGAATCGTTTGATGCCACCTACCTGAACGATAAAGGTCAAAGCGAATTGATGGTCATGGGGTGCTACGGAATCGGCGTCACCCGAACGCTCCAGGCTGTCGTCGAGCAAAGCCATGACGCCGATGGCATCATCTGGCCGATCTCAGTCGCCCCGTATGCCGCTTCCCTGCTGTTGCTCGACCCCAAGGATCCAGCCGTGTGCGCGGTCGTGGACGACCTCGAGCAAACGCTCGCCGCCCGCGGACTCGATGTCTTGGTCGATGACCGCGAGGAACGCCCCGGCGTGAAATTCAAGGACGCCGACCTGATCGGCTGTCCGATCCGCGTGGTCGTCGGTGCCAAGGGCCTGGCCAAGGGCGGTGTCGAAATCAAGCTACGTACCTCCAAAGAGGTCACGTTGGTGCCGGTCGAACAGGCCGCAGACGCCATTGCCGCGCAGGCTGCCGCACTGACCGAAGCCTTGTGCCCGTAAACCCTCCCACCGTGAGGTCCCCCATGAAGACTGATGCTCTGAAAAGCACCGCTTTGACCAAGCGCGAGCTGGTTGCACAGATCGCTGCCGAGACCGGACTCACACAGAACGACGTCTTTAACGTTGTCCAACGAACACTCGATGGCATCATCGACGCGCTCGGTGCCGGCAGGCATGTGGAGTTTCGCGAATTCGGGGTCTTTGAAGTGACCATCCGCAAGGCCCGCATCGGCCGCAACCCCAATAAACCCGAAGACGTGGTGGTGATTCCTGTCCGCCGCGTCGTCAAATTCAAACCCGGCAAACGCATGCGCGACATGCTGGCCGACGACAAGTAAATCCCATGAGTTCCACATCCCTCTCCTTCGATCCCCCGCGCGGCATGCGCGACTTTTATCCGGAAGACATGCGTTGGCGCAACCGCGTCTTTGATGCGTGGCGCGAAGCGTCGGTCGCCTATGGCTTCCAGCCCTACGACGCCTGTGTCGTCGAAAGCCTCGAACTGCTACAACGTAAAAGTGGCGAGGAGGTTTCTGAGCAGATCTACCACTTCGAAGACAAGAGCGGCCGCAAGCTTGCCCTGCGTCCCGAAATGACGCCCACGCTCGCCCGCATGATCGCGGCTCGCCAAGGCCAACTCAGCTTCCCGGTCAAATGGTTCACGGTCGCCCAGTGCTTCCGCTATGAGCGGATGACCCGCGGCCGTAAACGCGAACACTATCAGTGGAATATGGACATCATCGGCGAGGAGAGCGTCTCGGCCGAGATCGAAATCCTCGCCGCCGCCGCCGCCGCGCTACGCGCAATGGGCATGCCCGACGACGCCTACCGCATCCGCGTCAACAACCGGGAACTGCTGGCCGAACTGCTGGCCGCCTCCGGCATTGCCCAGGACAACCACGCCGCCGTTTTCCTGGCGCTCGACAAACGCGGCAAAATCAGCGACGACGATATCGCCGTCCTGCTGCGCGCCGAAGGACTCGGCGACGACGCGATCAACAAGACCTTCGAGCTGCTGAGCATCGAGACGCTCGACCAGGCAGCCGCGCTCGCTGGCCCCGACTCGCCCGCGCTCGCCGCGCTACATGAACTCTTTGCCCTCGCCGAAGTCTACGGCATCGCCGACCGCTTGGTTTTCGATATCTCGGTGATCCGCGGTCTGGCCTATTATACGGGCATCGTCTTTGAGGCCTTCGACACGCAGCGCAAATTCCGCGCGATCTTCGGCGGCGGCCGCTACGACAGCCTGCTCACCACCATCGGCGGCGCGCCCACGCCCGCCGTCGGACTCGGCTTCGGCGATGTTGTCGTGGTAGAGGTGCTGAAAGAGCTACTGGGCGAAACCGCCGCCGCTGAGAAACACGGCGTCGTCATCGGATACATGTTCCCCGAGCAGCGCGAAGCTGCCACACGCCTCGCCCGCAGTCTGCGCGAACAGGGTGAGCGCGTCGACCTCATGCTGGCGCGTCTCAAACCCAAACAGTTTTTCGCGCGTGCCGGTGCCAGCGACGCGGCCGACGCGATTTTCATCGGCCCGGACGATGTCGCCGCCGGTAGCGCCAAACGCAAAAATCTCACCACCCGCGAAGAAACGCCAATCACTCTGATATAACCGCGTATCGCAACTTTCCTAATTATTTAACGCAGAGGCGCAGAGACGCAGAGGTTTTTTTGATTTTCTCGCAGAGGCTTGGTGGAGGGCGAGTGTCCTCACGAGCCGCCTTCCGCGCTGTGCGCGGAGTTGGATAGAAGCTTTTTTGTCCGGCGGCAGTCATCCTAAGTTCCAAATCCTTGCCTATAACCTCAGGTCTTGGCGAAGGCCTTCTGTAGTTCCTGCACCCTCACCGCCGGCCCAAAGGGCCGGATGCACCATAGCCCTGAGTACCGTCACCCCGCGCTAACGTGCCCTGAAGGGGCTCTTCAAATCGCATGGCTTGTCCCCAACTTCCAAGAAGATGCCCTCACCCGGTGCCAGTGTCAGCATCGTAAGGCCGTTGTTGTCGGGCTTCCATTCCACACGCTGGCCACGCGGCCAGGCAATGACGCGCGAGCCGCGCAACCGAAGTTTGACATGCGCCGTCTGAAGCGTCTCCAACTCGCTCATATTCACCACCGTCAACGCGCTGCCCGTCCCCTCTTTGGCTTCGAAGCATCCGATCAACAGCGGCTGTTCGCACTCGATCCGCTCGATGGCGGAAAAACGTTCGAGCGGCTGGCTGAACTTCAGGTACGGGGTGGCGTCCGAACAGCCGTGGCTCATCGCGCCCAGATTCTTGTAACTTACAAAGGCGTCTGAGATGAGCGCGATCTCTTTGAAGACTGTCGCAGCGTCGTACCAAGCGTTTTGGCGCTTGCCCTGCATCGACACCAGCGAGGGGGTTTCCGGCTTGTTGCCAGCGTAAGTCCAGCACAACAAACCTTTGCAGCCGAAGGAAAGCATGCAGTAGGACTGCCAGCGGAACTCGGATTCTGTCGGCGTTCGTTTGCTCGGCACCCAGGCAAACGTCTGAATGCAGCACCAGAAGTCCTTGTCGTGCTCGCGCGCTGAACGCGCGATGACGTTGATCGATTCGCAATACTCTTTGTAGGTGGTCCGCCGCCCCTGCGACCAGTTGAGCGGGTAAATGTCGGTGCAGATGTAGGGCTCA
>Ga0116147_1003002_pt1 | contig 16395 bp, 12 predicted proteins | sample AD_JPNHG3_MetaG_FD_89749 | JGI IMG/M metagenome (GOLD analysis project Ga0116147, IMG submission 89749) | Active sludge microbial communities of municipal wastewater-treating anaerobic digesters from Japan - AD_JPNHG3_MetaG | ecosystem: Engineered > Bioreactor > Anaerobic > Digestate | place...
GCTGAATTGGGCGATGTGGGTAACGACCTGAAAATTTACGGTAACAAACTCTACGCCGTTATCAACTGCTCAAACCTTGTGGAAATAATGGACGCACGCACCGCCAAACATCTTGGCATGGTAGAAATAGCCAACTGCCGTTATATCGCTTTTAGCGGCGGAAAAGCCTACGTCAGTTCGTATGCGGGACCGGTGCAACTTAACCCCAACCGCGACCAAATCGGCTACATTGCAGAAATTGACACTGCAACATTTCAAATAACGCGCACTGTTACAGTTGGTTACCAGCCCGAAGAATTAGCCGTAGTCAACGGCAAACTTTATGTGGCAAATTCCGGCAGCTATCGCTATCCCAACTACGACAAAACCGTTTCGGTCATCGACCTTGCCACTTTCACGGAAATAAAACAAATTCCGGTAGCTATCAATCTGCATCGCCTGAAAGCCGACCGACACGGTCGTATTTACATTTCCGCAAGAGGCGATTATTACAGCATTCCGTCAAATCTCTATATCATTGACACGAGCACCGACACACTACAAGATTCGCTCAATATTCCCGTCAGCAATTTTTGCATCGAAGGCGATTCTGCCTACATCTACAGCACGCAGTGGAATTGGAACACAGGTGAAACAACTATTACTTATGCCATTATCAATTTAGCGACTAAACAAGTTGTAAATCACCATTTTATGGAAGCTGCTACTGAAGAAAAAATTAAAACGCCCTATGGCATTGCCGTAAATCCCGAAACGCGAGAAATATTTGTAACCGATGCTAAAAATCACGTTACGCCGGGCACTCTATATTGTTTTTCACCCGATGGAAAATTGAAATGGGAAGTTACCACAGGCGATATTCCGGCACATTTCGCCTTTTTGTACTACTAAAAACATTTTACTATGAAACATAAACTTGCATTTATCATTTCTGTTTTTATCTGTACATCAGCCATTTGCGCCGAAACAACGCCCTACATCTCTAAAATAATCGACTTCGTACCGGCTCCCGGACAGTTTATCAACGTTATTCCTGCCTATGATGAAGGCGATACAAAAGAGGATATTATTGCTAAAATAGGCAGTCAAATCATCGGTACGGGCAACGGCACGCTGTTGTCGTTAGGCGCATGGGGCGGCTATATTATAGTCGGATTTGACCATACCATTCCTAACATCATCGGCGAGTACGATTTCCACATTAGCGGAAATGCACACTTATCGTATATCGAAGAAACTCAACGCTACGGTGGAAGTTGTGAGCCGGGAATAGTAATGGTTTCTCGCGATGCCAACAACAACGGATTAGCCGATGACGAATGGTTTGAACTTGCAGGAAGCGGGCACTACCTACCCGAAACCAAAAAGAAATATGAAGTTACCTACTACAAACCGTCGGCTGAAATGGATGCCTCCACCCAAAATATCGCCAATTACATTTTGTGGAAAGACAACCAAGGAGAGCAAGGATATATTTCCAAAAACGTTTTCCATAAACAAAGCTATTTCCCTTTATGGATAGATGCTGACAGTATTACTTTCAGCGGTACATTACTGCCGCCCAACGGCGTAACGGGGATAAACGGTTACACCATTCTCTACGCTTTTGATTGGGGCTACGCCGACAACTACCCCAACAACGATGAACGTTCACGTTTTAAAATAGAATGGGCTGTGGATAACAACGGAAATCCCGTACATTTAGATGGTATTGATTTTATAAAAATATATACCGGAGTGCTTCAAAACAACGGTTTTATGATAGGCGAATGTTCAACCGAAATAGCCGGAATAACCGACCTACATTTTGGTTCAGGAAACACAGCAAATTTTGTAGATAAAGTGTTTGTATCCTCCAATATCGGCAAAGAACTCCGCATCAACACAACAATTCCTCTATTCGGAACTTTATTAACAATCAATGGTACAATAATTACGGAAATAAATTTTCAAAAAGGAAATAACATCTTATCCACCAACCATTTACAGAAAGGAATTTATCTTTTGCAACTTACAGATGCTTGCGGCACTTCACACGTTTACAAACTCATCAAATAATAGTTTGCTTATTAAAAAAGAGTTATTTAACTTTGCACAAACAAATTACGCTAACCTATGACCACACGACTTTTGCTAAATGATATGCGTTTTTTTGCGCACCACGGAGTTTTTGAAGAAGAAACTATCATTGGAGGTGAATATACCGTTTCGATAGAGATGGAAGTTGATGTATCGAAAGCTGCGCTAACAGACAATTTGAGCGACACTATTAACCTTCAAGAAGTGTACGATATCACGCGAAAAACCATGCGCCAGCCCTCAAAACTTATCGAAAATGCCGCATACAGAATTGTAAAAGCATTGAAACAGCGTTTTACAGAGATAGAAAAAATTACTGTTACTCTCTGTAAAATAAATCCACCCATCGGAGGACAAATAGAAAACACAGCGGTAGTTATTTCTGAATAACTACCGCCCTGATTATATCAAGTCTTTTGTGAATTTTATTTTACCACTACTTTTTCGGTATAAACAACACCTGAAACATCGGTAATTTGTGCCACAAAAACGCCTGTCAAGCTGCCGAGAGACACCGTATTGACATTTTCCGCACTAAGTACTTTCTGTCCTGTAATCGAGTAAAGGTCAATGTGAGAAGCTATTATTCCCTCTACATAAAGCATGCGTGCCGACGTGTAAATCAGCGGACGCAAAATTTGAATATCCTTTACTTCCGTCGGTGACGACGGCACTTCGAATGTGTACATTGCTGCCACGTCGCCAGCTTTATAGTAGTAAATGTTCACTTTTGTGGGCGACACTTCTTCGACTTTAATGCTTACGTAATAAGCTCCTGACGTTACTTTCGTCTCGGGACGGGAAGCCACGACCTCACCATCGGAAAGTGTAAACACCGAAAAGCCATCGGCACAATAGGTACCCGTAGGCACTACGCCATACTCTACACCGTTCAGCTTAAACGCATCAAATCCCGTGTTATTACACTTTGTAGAAGGTTCAGTATAGGATTTAATTTCCGAACCGTTAAAATAGTTAATTCCTGCCGTACTGCGATTGCGCCACATGAACGTTTCTGGTGTAAGGAAACCAAAAGGAATGTTGAACGGCGCCACCGCATCCTCGTTGCTGTATGCACCTTCAATAGCATAACTGCAAGCATAAGAGGCGGCATTTTGCACACCTGACTTCACAAGTATCTTTGCCGCCACAGTTTGTTGGTGAGGAAGCAAATAAAGCACCGCTCCCGATTCAGACAAAAGGTCGCCAATAACTGTTATATTGTTATAAATGTAACCTGTTGTAACACCCGAAGGTGCGCTCAATGTAAGTGTTTGGGCAGCTCCACCGGAGAGTGGCTGCACTTGCCAATCGGTAAAAGATGTTCCCCACTTTCCCGTGTTCATCAATATATTACCGGCATTGTCACTCTTACAAGCCCAGCCGCCACCAACAGATGTGGCTTGTACGGCTTTTTGACAACCTTCCGAATTCCAATAATAAAGTATCTTATTAGTTGCATCGTTGGCAAAAATTTTACCACCATAGCCGGTACCATAACGTGCGTCAGCCAATGGTAAAACATTGGGAGTTTCCCAAACCTTTGTAAGCGTCGGCACTTCCGGACCTGGAGGTGTCTGCGTAGAAGTGCCCGACAATTGAACATTTTGAGCAGATGCACCGGCAGACGAAACAGTTACTGTGGCTACGTGCGTACCAGCCGACAACGGATTATAGGTAACAGTTACCGTACCGGCAGATTCCAATTTGGGAATTGTGGTAGTCGAAAGTGTAAACTGCTCTGCATTCACACCTGAAAGCGCTAACGTTATGTCGCCTGTGAGATTCGCACCACTTACATTGATAGTTTTGCCAGTAGGAGAACCAACGGTTGTATTAAACGACAAACTATTGGGGGAAACAGAAACAATAGGAGTTGTTCCGCCACCTTCCCATACAGCTTTTAATGTCGCATTGTGTTTTGGAAAGAAATAACGAGCCACACCTTGATTGGCATACAACTCCGCAACATCATCAGCCGTAATAGCGACATTCATGATGCAAATATTTTTCAATTTTCCATTGAAATAAGAACCTGCAGGCAAATTATCCACACCGGCTTCTGCACCAATTAAAATACTATTTGATGCATTATAACCAATTTCTCCATTAAAAACCGTACTACGCGCAATTTCTTGTCCATCAAGAAATCCTACCGCCAAAGTACCGTCAAACGTAAGCGTGAACATGTGCCAACCGGCAGAAATTTCCGACCATTTTTTAGAACTTATAAACGACCTGTATCGCTTTGCGGCACCGTCATAAATGGCAAAACGTATATAGCCATCAACATGTTCTATATTCCATCCGCCTTTTTCCGTACAGCTTATCATGCGCATTCCGTTGGCATAATCTGCCCAAGAAGACATGTAGCCCCAAAGGTTCACAGTGATTACATCGGTAAACATATAGGTACGACCAAGGTCATAATAGGTACTGCTGCCATTGAACGATACTTCTTGTGGTGAAGAACATGTAAACCCTTGATAATTACTGATATATTTATTTGTATTGGCATCCCAGCATTTAAAAGTAGCATCTGCCTTAGTGGGATTGGTAATTGTCAGCGACGTACCTGCTGCTTGGCTGTAAGTCGATGAAGACATACTATTTACACCGCCGTTAGCATCAATAGTGAGTGTCGTTGCAGCATTAGCCGACCATGACGCCTTCAAAGCCGTATTCGCTTCGGGCACATAGTAACGTACTACAGCAGCATTGTCGCTACCACTCACATTTCCTTCGTTATAAAGCTTTGCCACATCTTTTGTACTAAGAATTGCATTAACAATAGTAACATCTCTTATCTTTCCTTTGAAATAGTTGCCTGCCGGCGTACTGCCAGCACCTGCTTCAGCACCTAACAAAATGCTGTTCGTGGCATTGTAGCCTATTGCACCGCTCTCAAAATCCTTACCTGCGCCCTGTAGTACACCATCAACATAACCACGTACATTGGTGCCATCGAACGTCAGCGTAAACATGTGCCAACCGGCTGCTAAATCAGACCAAAGCATTGATGAGATAAGACTTTTATAACCTTTACCACTATCGTAGCAAGCAAAGCGAATTCTATTACTTGATGTTTCAAAACTCCAACCACCCGTTTGCGTACAACTGATTAAGCGCATATTAACAGAACTATATTCCGACCAATTATCCATATATGCCCACAGATTGACAGTAATACGGTCAGTGTACATATAGGTACGCCCTAAATCGTAATAATCGCTGGTACCATTAAACGAAACTTCATTAGCACCGGAACCCGTAAAGCCTCGACGACTAAGATATGTTGTTCCCGTGCCCGTCCAACCGGTAAATGTATAACCGGCACGAGTGGGATTGGTAATAATAAAACTTGAACCGATATCGGAAATCAAATTGTGTGCAATCATAGTGTTAGCACCGCCGTTTGGGTCAATGTTCAACACTTTAAATGAAGATGCCCACATAGGCAACGACTGAACGCACAAAATAGCAAAAAATAAGAATAATTTTTTCATGGTCGTTATATTCTGAAAGTTTACAGATGATTTAAATTATTGATTTACAAGCCCGAAGTATAAATAAGTGTAATATCTACACGGTACAATTGAGCACCGTTTCCGGAAGTATAATAGTTCACGTAATAAACACCGTTGTGTTCAAACATACTTTCCGATTCCTTTGTGGTGGCCAAAGTGAAAGTTTTTTTATAATTTCCTTTCCAATCGTAAGCAACCAAAATGTTGTTTGAACTGCCGCTCATCGGAAAATAGACATAATCCACATCGCAACCCATACCCTGTGCCGTATGGCTGCCGGAACCCTCAGTCGTTCTGTTGCGCGAATAATCTTTACTGGAGTCGTACGCTAAATCAGCACCCATATAAAACACACAATTACCTCCTTGACTGGCGGCATACGTATCGCGATCAGGACTATAGACCAACGCACCCACACCACGTCCTATGGTAATTTGTTGGCTATTGACACTCATATTGCTGAGATTTATTTCGGTCAATTTAGTAGGTGCACCCGTTCCATTCACTATCAGCACACGATTATTTTTTGTGTCTACGGCAAGGTCGTTACTATGGTTGCCTGCAAACGCAGCTGTTTTCGAAACATAAGTGCCGTCCATTTTGTATTTGTACACTCGTGATGAAGTATCGCCCGATGTTCTGTTACAAAAATAGAAATAAGTGCCATCAGTACCTGCACCTTGCGCCACATAAATAGTGCCGTCCTTAGGACAACTGCACACCAACGTTTGGCTTAGCGAATAGTTGTAACCATTACTGATAATGCTTCGAAGCGTCGCTTGCGTTTGCGAAAAATCGGCGTATTGGTCGTTGGTTGTGCTAAATTTCAAAAATCCACTTCCTGCCAATAGTGTACTTTTCAATATGCCCACTTCGAAACGTTTGAGTGCCACTACCATGTGGTTGGCATCCGTTGCCGTTATTATCAGTTTTTGACCAGAAATGGCAATACGATAACCAAATTCGCCCAACGTAGAATTCATGGAAGCACACTCCGGACGCGTATTGCTTGGTCCAAGGATAATTTCGTACGTTCCCGGTGTGCTGGCATCCGTTTTGGTCGTAATCGTACAGCCCGTTGCCGATTTGATGGCGGCTGCCAACTGCGTAGCATTATTTTGAGCGACTGTTCCGCCGGCCGCACCGTAAACAATACTATACGACGTTGTGCCACCCGACACTATATTAAGTGTAACATTGGCCGCCGTTTCACTTGTCGATTTTTGGTCAATGGCAAAAAGCTGCCTGCCAAACAAAAACGCAAAAATAAAGACAAGAACGACAATGGTGTTTTTCTTTTCCATAATAAATATTTTAGTTATTATTTAATAATTGACAATCCAAAAAACACATAATCAGTAGATTTTGCGGTTTATTGACTTTCGCATCAACACGATAATATTGCAAAGATACATTTTTATAAAGAATTATACCACTTTTTACATTAAAAATTTATAACGTGATGAAAAATCATTTTTTGCTTATCTGTGGTCTGTTAATAACTTATCTTGAAGATTTAGAAATTTTTTCCTAATTTTGCATTATTCTAAAAAATCCTTATTGTCATGCCAAAATACCTACTTTGGATGCTTGTGGCAAGCATCACACTTTTTAGTTGCCAAAATAATGAAACGACCGACGAATATTGTGAACCTATCTACGAATATGGCATTCCTATTGACTCTTTCGATGTGGTGCGCGGTCAAATAAAAAAAGGCGAATCGATATCGCAACTGTTCGCCAAACTTGGTGCAACAAACGAAATGGTAAACCAACTTAATTTAGTAAAACCGGAAGTATTTGATATGCGAAAAGTAAGGGCGGGCAATAACTATTCAGCCTATTATACGTTCGATACCGTGCCGCAATTGATTTATGTTATTTACCACAATTCAATTACTGACCATACTGTTTTTCATTTGCAGGATAGCCTGCACATCCACCCGTTTCAAAAAGATGTACGAAGCGAAATAAAACTGGCTCAAGCCACCATTACCACTTCACTATGGGACGCTGCAATAGAAAATAATCTGAACATTGCTTTGGCACTCAATCTATCGGACATCTATGCTTGGAGTATCGACTTTTTCGGGCTGCAACCCAACGATTCTTTTTCAGCCTATTATGAAGAACTTTACGTCGATTCCATTTTCATTGGCATCGGTGAAATATACGTCGCAAAGTTTACGCACCGCGGAAAAAATTACTATGCTTTCAATTTTCAAAACGACGACGTATCGGGGTTTTGGGACGAAAACGGACAAAGCCTGCGTAAAGCTTTCCTAAAAGCACCGCTAAAATTTTCACGTATTTCATCGGGATTTTCCTATGCTCGCAAACACCCTGTTTACAAAACAGTTAGACCACACACAGGCGTGGACTACGCCGCTCCGCAAGGCACACCGGTAATGAGCATCGGCGATGGCACTGTAATTCAAAAAGGCTACAAAGGCGGGGGCGGCAACACCGTAAAAATTCGCCACAACAGCATCTATTCCAGTGCTTACCTCCATTTGTCGAGATATGCCAAAGGATTAACCGTTGGCAGCAAAGTACAACAAGGACAAGTGATTGGTTATGTGGGAAGTACAGGAGCATCAACAGGAGCGCACCTCGATTTTAGAGTGTGGAAAAACAACACGCCCATCAATCCGCTAACAATGGAATCGCCACCGGTAGAACCTATTCCACAAAAATACATGACCGAATTTAAGCAACTGCGCGATTCGCTGATACAAAAAATAGATACTGTTCAATTTGTTAATTAAACAGACAATTTTTACATCAAAAAAGCGGCATTGAAATCTAATCAACGCCGCTTTTTTAGTTCAATATATTATCATTAACACCGTTCTCCGAAAATGAGAGAACCAATTCGCACACAAGTGCTACCCTCTTCTATCGCCAAATGAAAATCGTTGGTCATTCCCATCGACAATTCCGAAAAATTCTCATTCAGGAAAATAGATTTTATTTGCAAAAACAGAGAATGAAGTGTTTTGAATTCGCGTTGTATTTTAACAGTATCAGCACTGAAAGTTGCCATTCCCATTAAACCGCATATCTGCACATTCGGATAGTTTTTCCACACGCCGGAAGTGAAAATTTCAAGTACTTCGTCGGGTTTAAAACCTTGTTTTGTAGTCTCTTCGGCAATGTGAATTTCCAACAGCACACGGCTGTTTAAATTGTTTTTAGTGGCATAATTGTTTATTGCCTCCAATAATCTTACAGAATCGACACTATGGATAAGGTAAGCCGTAGGCACCACCATTTTGACCTTATTGGTTTGCAGCGAGCCGATAAAATGCCATCGTATATCTTTGGGCAGTGCAGCAGCCTTGCGCACCAATTCCTGCGCACGACTCTCTCCAAAATCGCGCTCGCCCGCCTCGTAAGCCTCCAAAATAGTCTCTTCCGAATGAAATTTTGAAACGCAAACTAAGCGTACATGGTCAGGCAGTTGCTGTCGTAACGATGTTATTTTTTCTTGAATTTCAGTCACGATTTAGCCTGTTTTTAATCTTTTTCAGCCGGTTCGTAAGTGAATACATCCATTAATAACGTTTCGGTAACTGCGGCTATTTCGTAATCCGATAGGGACGATTTCATTTGCGCAATCAAGTTTTCAACAGCCTCCAACATACCGGAAGCCTGTACCATCATCGTAACCGCCGACTTGCGTTCGATGCCTTTATCTTCATCGGGAATAATCAAATTTACCTTGCAGCGATACCATTTGTCGCCATTTTCGTTATAAAATAAATCGGTGATTTTCACGCGTTTGATGTTAGTTACCAAAAATTCGCCACTAACAAACGGTTTCATCTCTTTCATAATGCGTTTTTCAGCATCGGTAAACGACATTGCATCTACCAAATACGACTCCAAAGTACGTTTAATGAGTCCTTCTTCACCCGTTTTATCAAACGCAACTTTACACTCAAACCAATTGTACATAAATTTTTATAGATTTAATTTTTTAACGTGCCGGTCACAAATATATCGGACTGTTCCGTTTTTTTATATTTACTTTTCTTCAAAATGTCGATAAACTGCTTTAATTCATTGCTGCTTCGCGTATACGGATGTTCCGCAATGTGATTGAAAATAGTTGCTTTCACTTCGGGGTTCAGAACTTCGGTATCCCAATCGAACACCTGCGAATTATCCACCCCGAAAATCAACAACGAAAGGTAAAACAACCGCATGGACTCGAAAGCCGAATAGTTTGAATCGGTAGCAAATTCCACACATAAAGCATCGTATTTCGCCAAACGGTCGCTCACCTCCTGATACGAAATAGCCAGCCCTTCGTCTTCAAGAGACGGACGGTCGAATTCCACCTGTTGCATCATAACCAACTCTTGTTCAGCTTTGGTCAGATAAAACCAAAATGGCTCAGCCACAAAGAGTGGCGACACGCTACTCTCAATATTGCCTTCCGAACGGTACATTTGTATGCCGTAGCGGTGTAATTGCTCCATTGCGTTATCTAACGAATCAATTTTCCACGACATTTCGGAGGCATCACTCCAATGGCTATACACTTGTTGAAAAGCCGTTTCAAACTTTGCAGCCTCTTGTTCGGCGCAAGCCAAAATGTAGTCCGAAAGTGCCATTTGCAAATCCGATACTTGCTCCGATGTCAAGCCTTTCGTTTCGATGATAGTTTGGCGCACAACTTCTATCTGTTCCAAACTAACCGCACCATCAGTACTTAAAGCGGACTTAATAGTCTTATAATCATTTTTTTCGGTACACGACACACAAATCGCTACCACAAAAAAGAGAGTTATCAATTTTTTCATACACTATTTTTTGCAAAATTACGATTTTTATTTCACACTGCGAAAATAGTTTGAAAGTTTGGAAGTGAAAAAATTTGGCATAGTAAAAGACCGAATACATTATTTTGTAAAAACATCAAATTTCAACATCTACCAATATCAATAGACTTTTGCCCAATGCTATAAATATAAAAAAGTGATAGAATGACTGTAAGCCATCCTATCACTTGACAAAATAAAAACGTATAAAAATATTTATTTCACATCTTGAACAAGGCGTACTGAAAATCCATAAGACCGTGGAAGGGAATGATTTGGTTCTAAAAAACATTCTTCAAGGTATTCACCAAAAAAACAAAAATATGCATATTCTCTATGAGAATACATTGAACTAGACCAATACCGACCATAAATACCGGAAGTGCTGAATTTTATGCCATAACGATCGCTTGCTGCCGGCAAAAAAACAGCACCTGAATCTTGCATTTGTATCCATTTTGCTTCCGTGTAATTATTTGTTGTCCAATTATTAGCTTTAGCTGTAAATGCCCAAGTCCCTGGGTGTGTCGAATCATCAGGTAACACTATTAAACCATGAATACCATTCACTGTCGCTACCGAATAGTTGTTAGCCGCATTGTGACGCGAAACAAACAAATACAACCATTCTTCCTTAGTAAGCGTGCGCCACATACCCGATTGATTACCACCGTTAGATATAGCGTTATACACACCCCAATCGTAGTTGGTACCGGCTATATCCTGCAAGCCGTCGCCATAATCAACATTCTCTTTACTGGTCATCCATGGATTTTTACCGTTATAACCGCTCGTGCCCCAACCAAAAAGGTCTATCCAGCCATCATAATCGGCTGAAATATTTTCGTTATCTTTACCAATGTAATCGTACTGGCACTCAGCAAAACGCCACACATTATTTTTGGCATTATACTGCAAGTTACCTCTGGAAAAACGCACTTTTTGAGTATCACTTACCGAAAATTCTCCTTCCATTTTAGGCTCTACTTTACCGGCGCGAATTACAGTTAACAGAAGCGATTTTTCAGCAATTGAAAAACGTACTTCAGCAGTATCCTGTGCGGTAGAAGGATTTGCAGTTACATTAATAACTACAGCAGGCACATTGCCTTCTCCTGAAGCCGGCTTAATCGTTAGCCATTCTTTGTCGGAATTAGCCGTCCATGCTTTATTGGCAACCACCTTAACATTAAATGTACCACCGGAAGCAGATATGTTTTTCTTTTGCGGTTCAATAAAAATAACTCCCTTTCCCTCTTCCTTTTCTTTTTCTTCACAAGCAGAAAACACTACTGCCAAACAGCATAAAACTGTAAAAATAAAAATATTAAAAGTTTTCATAGTTTAAACATTGTTATTATAGTTACAAAAATAAAGTTTTTTAATAACGCACACAAGAAAAAAAACAGGAATTTTTAATTATTATGAACTTCTTTATAAATGCACCATACTTAATAATCCTTATAAATTGTACACAAAAAGAGAAAGAGAAAAATTCGAGAAAAAAGCGTATCTTTGTATGTTTTTAGAATTTTTTAATGCCACACATTATGAAACGCTATTTTCTGTTTTTATCACTCTTATTTTCAACAGTTTGCATATCGGCACAACAGCTTGACCCTAATTATGAAGCCTATATTGAACAATTCTACAATTTGGCTTTAATAGAGCAAGAACGCCACAAAATTCCGGCAAGCATCACTCTTGCGCAAGGTTTATTGGAATCGAACGCAGGAAGAAGTCGCTTAGCCAACGCCGGTAACAATCATTTTGGTATAAAATGTTCAGGAGGCTGGACGGGAGATTTTATGTACCACGACGACGAACGCCATGACGAATGTTTCCGCAAATACGCCACCGCTTTAGATTCGTACGAAGACCACTCACTATTCTTAAAAAAACAACGTTACGCTTTTCTGTTCGACTACGAAATAACAGACTACAAAGCTTGGGCAAACGGTTTGCGCACGGCAGGCTACGCCACCGACCCGAAATATCCCGCTAAATTGATAAAACTCATCGAAGATTATCAACTGTTTCGTTTCGATACTATGCAAGTCGTTATTGACAAAAAAGAAGAAAAAAAGCTAACACCCGTAAAAGAAAAACAACCGTCCGTAACCAACAGCGACCGACTATTCGGCTATGTGGAAACGATAAACAACGGCGTTAAATGCGTGCGTGTTATGGACGACGAAAACACCATAGCCAACCTGTCGAAAGAGCTGAACATTCCCGAAAAAAATCTGCTCTATTTCAACGATATGGCTGAAGCAACCACGCTTCAACGCGGCGATTACGTATATTTATGGATGAAAAGGTTGAAAGCGGAAGAAAAATTTGAAACGCATACGGTAGAAGCCTACGAATCGATGCACTCCATTTCGCAACTGTACGGCATACGCCTAAAATGGCTCTATAAACTAAACGACCTCGAATACGGCACGCCCGCAAAAGTGGGAATGGTTCTGAAACTACGCTGATAACACCACGATGGGCATGAAAAAAGTTCTCTTTACATTTTGCTGCTTTTTGGTCACTTTGCAAACTTTTGCGCAACTGTCCGACCAAAGCACCATCAGCCTATTGACCTGCGAACCGGGACCTGCCGTTTACGCCAAATTCGGACATACTGCCATACGCATCACGACCCGCAAAACGACTTTGATATTGTTTTTCACTACGGCATATTCGATTTTTCGTCCGACCACTTCATAGCTCGCTTTGTGAAAGGCGAAACGGATTATCAACTTGGTGCGCTGCCTTTTCGTTATTTCATGCCGGAATATGTAGAGCGCAACTCATCGGTCTATGAACAAAAACTCAATCTTACATCAGACGAAAAACAAAAAATTTATGATGCACTTATCGAAAACTACCAACCGGAAAATCGTATTTACCGCTACAATTTTATATACGACAACTGCGCCACACGACCATTTTTCTTATTGATACGCAATCAAGCGGAGAACATCACGTTTAACCTACCGCACACACAAACAACTTACCGAACCATTATTGAAGAGTACGTCGGCTACAATAATTGGCTGCGCTTTGGTATCGACTTAGTTGTGAGCAGCCTATCGGACAAGCCTATCGGCATGATGGAAACAGTCGCTTTCCCGCTATACACTAAATGGCTGATAGACCATGCGGAAAAAACGGATTCTGTCGGCACAACGCAACCGATGGTATCAGAAACCAATCTGCTGTTTACCGCTACTGAACACGACGACGGCAACACAATACCTTTTCTATTATCGCCTATTTTCATAATTAACCTATTGGCACTATTCGGCACGCTGCTTGCGTTTTACGAGTGGCGAACAAAACGCTACTGTCACTGGTTCGATGCTGTGTTTTTTGCCGCTATCGGCTTAATTGGATGTGTTATTTTCTTTTTAGCATTCTTTTCCATACATCCGATAGTGAAAGAAAATTTCAACCTACTATTTTGCAATCCTTTAGCATTAATCGCAACAGTATGTTTGTTTATTAAGTCCTCCTACCGTTACCTTAACTACTATTTTATTTTCAATAGTATTTGTTGCTTGTGTGCACTCGTAGTGTCTATTCTACAATTACAGTTGCTGCACGCTGCTTTTATACCGCTTATTGCTTTGTCTATCATTCGTTCAGTCGCTTTCATACAACTTCAAAAATCGCGTTTCCATGTTCAATAAATCAATTAATATTCTGCTGATTTTCTGCCTATTACCACTACTTTTATGGGCACAGCCACAAGCATTGCGCAAACCGAAATTGACAGTAGTCATCGCAGTCGAAGGGTTAAAAAGCGACCACATTGCTACTTTGTGGAACGTTTTTGGAAACGGCGGTTTTAAACGTATCATCGGCGAAGGTGCCTACATTTCCAAAGCAAAATGCAATTACATTCCGGCAGGCGAAATTACCGATTATGCAACAATTTTTACAGGTACTGTTCCCTATTTTCACGGCATAACAAGCGAAAAATATTATAATTTGGTGGAAGATGCCGCTGTTTCCTTTACCTATGACTCGCGCTACAAAGGCATTGCTTGTGCTGAAACCGTTTCACCGCGACGTCTGCTCTCCACAACCATTGCCGACGAAGTGGCTCTCAGCCAGTCCGGTCAATCGAAAATTTACGCTTTTGCTTTACAATCCGACGATGCTTTGATGATGGGCGGACATTTAGCCAATGCAGCTATTTGGATTGACGACCAAACCGGTAATTTGTGTACTACCAATTTTTACGAAAAAGGATTGCCTTCGTGGGTGGAAAAAATGAACATCGACTACACTGTAAGCGACTATATGAACCAACAATGGACACCGATGCAAGCAATAGATAAGTACCTGTTTGCGCCTTGCACAAAAAAACAGTTGGGAAATAAATGGCTCTTTTACGACAGCAACGATTACAAAACTTTCAGCCAACAGATTAGCACTTTTAAACAAACACCGGCTGTCAATTCGTTGATGAGAAATTTGGCGGTAAAAACTTTACGAGAAGCCGAAATGGGCGAAGACGATTTTACCGATATGTTATGCGTACAATTTACAGTAAACTCACCGTTTCAAAAAAACGACAACACCATGTGTCTCGAACAGGAAGACCTCTATTTGAGATTAGACAAAGAAATCCGTTACTTGCTTGATGCTATCGATATCAGCGTAGGAATGAATAACGCCGTAGTAGTGCTGATAACCGCACAAGACAAGAAACAAACATCGCAATTCGACAGCGATTTGAGTAAAAAAATACCAAGCGGGCAATTCAACACTAAACGTTCGCTCGCACTTCTCAACAGCTATCTGATGGCAATCTACGGACAAGGACAATGGATAAACGACTACTACAACCGCAACATTTACCTCAATCATGCGCTAATAAACAGCAACAAAATAAACAAACAAGAAATGGAAATGTACGCCGCACAGTTTCTTACCGAATTTGAAGGCATACAAAACGCTTTCACATCTACACAAATACAAAACGCCGGCGGCAACGATATTATGATAAAAATACGCAACGGTTACCACAAAAACGTATCGGGCGATATTGTATTTACCCTGCTTCCCGGATGGTCGGAAGTCGATTTAAACAAACAAGTAATTGAACACCCACATCAAGCGCAAACCAACATTCCTATAGCTTTTTACGGATTTGGAATTAAGGCACAAGAAATAAAAGGAGAAATAAATATGGAAGATATTGCGCCAACACTTTCCGACCTACTGCGCATAAACTATCCCAACGGCTGTATAGGAAAACCGATTTTATCAGTAACTGCCGCCGACAAAAGTCGATGACCTTAATAGTGAAATCCGTTCATCCACGCACCCGAATGACCAACAGAATAAAAATCGATGTTCTCTTTTTCTGTTAAAAGTTTATACTTCTGAACATTACGTTCGGAAACATCGGCAAGAGTAACTAAATATTTAGGGCGAACAAATTCTTCTATCAGTCGCTGATTGGGATAGACCGCTTTACCGACCAACAAATAATCTACTTCAAGCGGCTTAGCCGATTTTTTATATCGGAAATAATTGTCCGTCAACACTAAATAGCGTTTTCCGTCTTTTACAAAAGCACATTCAGAAATAGTGTCTAAACCAACTATTTGCGGAGTTGGCAACGCATTTTTATTCCAAAAATCGGCACCCAATAGTTCGGCACGCAACGAATTGGTAGTCAAAACAATATGCTCGTCACCAATAATATCTAACACAGTAGCTTTATAATCATTATATGCCACAACACCGTTTAAACGTGCTGAATAGTAGCGATTTCGTGCATCGCCAACAAAAAAGATGAGCAACAAACAGACAACTGTCGCCAACGAAATAAACGATTTTTTATCCAACCACCACATCACTGCCAACAAAACGGCATAGAGCAACAGCAATTGCCAACCGTCAATCCAAACAATTGACAAAGAGTAAGGCAAATGTTCAATCCACACAATACA
>Ga0116147_1003006_pt1 | contig 16383 bp, 7 predicted proteins | sample AD_JPNHG3_MetaG_FD_89749 | JGI IMG/M metagenome (GOLD analysis project Ga0116147, IMG submission 89749) | Active sludge microbial communities of municipal wastewater-treating anaerobic digesters from Japan - AD_JPNHG3_MetaG | ecosystem: Engineered > Bioreactor > Anaerobic > Digestate | place...
ACCTTCACCCGCGTCAAATCCAAGGGCGCCGGATAGTCATTCATGGCAACGGGTTCGGCTTGCCGCACAAACTCGCGGAAAACATTTGCTGGCTAGTAAAGTCGGTTTGACCTAAAAAAGCAACCTGCGTGAGCAATCCAGAATGAATGCGAATTTGACGAGCATGGACCGGCGGAGTTTCCTCCAAATGCTGGCAGTGGCCGGCTCGGGCATGGCCGTGGGCGGCGCGGCTTGGGCACAATCCGCCCCCGCCAAGCCGAAACTTAAGCTGGGAATGGACAACTTCTCGATTCGCGCCATGGGCTGGAAAGCGCCCGCGCTGCTGGATTATGCCGCTTCCCTCAAGCTGGATACCCTCCTCATCTCGGACTTGGACGCCTATGAAAGCCTCGAGGAAAGCCGTTTGCGCGAGGTCAAAGCCAAAGCCGACGACCTGGGCATCCAGATTCATGCCGGCACCTGGAGCATTTGCCCAACCTCCAAAGCCTTCAGAAACAAATGGGGCACGGCCGAGGAACACCTGGCTCTGGGGTTGCGGGTGGCTCGGGCGCTGGGCTCGCCGGTGCTCCGCTGCGTCCTGGGCACGATGGAAGATCGAAAAACGCCGGGCGGCATCGAGGCGCGCATTGCCGACACCGTGAAAGTGTGTCAGGCCTGCCGCAGCCGGGCCCTGGATGCTGGGGTGAAAATCGCCATCGAAAACCATGCCGGGGACATGCAGGCGGCTGAACTGGTTCGGTTGATTGAAGAAGCGGGAAAAGATTACGTGGGCGCCACGCTGGATTCAGGCAACGCCACCTGGGCTCTCGAAGACCCCATGGCCAACCTCGAAATCCTGGGGCCTTACACCCTCTCGACCGGCATGCGGGATTCCATGGTCTGGGAATACGAGGACGGCGCAAAGGTGCAATGGACCGCCATCGGCGAGGGGCTGGTTGACTGGAAGCAGTATTTCGACCGGTTCGCGGTTCTCTGCCCGAATGCGCCGGTGAACCTCGAAATCATTTCGGGCTTCGCTCGGCCGTTTCCCTGCTTCAAACGCGAGTTCTGGGAAGCCTGGCCGAAGGCAAAAGCTTCCGATTTCGCGGCTTTTATCGCCCTGGCGAAGCGGGGCAAGGCCCTCGAGCCCCACCGATCACCCGATCAACGGGCGGAGCAAGCCTACCAGCGCAAGGAATTGGAGCGCAGCATTCGTTATTGCAGGGAAGTGTTGGGGCTGGGCTGCAAATAGCCGGCGGGGCCCGCAGACCGCCTCGAGCGGCTGGGAAAGGCGGGCCAAGGCAGGGGGGTGCGCGAGTTTGGCGCGGGATGCGTGAGTCTCACGCCGGGGCGCCGATTCCAATCTTGACTATTTAGCGGAATTCGCGGAATTTTACTGCTGGCATAAGTAATGCTTTTCGAATGACCCCGGCAATCTGTGACGCGTTCGTTTCCGCCCGCCGGCGGGAGCACGGGGCGTCCGGCTGCCTGTGAAAACTGTGAACCCGTTTGTTCGTTCGAGCGCGGCTCGACGACAACAAAACCCATACAGTCCGTCTCATGAAAACCCTCGAGCGATTCCGCTCTTTCGACTCTCTCTTTTGCCTCGCATGCTCAACCTGCAGCCTGCTCTTGCTTGGGGGCGCGACCCTTCCTGGCGCCACCGTGTGGTTCACCCAGGACACGGTCATCAGTGCGATGGATACGAACTACGACGGCGCGGAGATTTCGATCAGCAATTGCACGGTGACGGTCAGCGGCGCCCACCGATTCGCCCGGCTTCACTTGCTCACGGGCGCCACGTTGACCCATCCGCATAACGGCACGGAGGTTCCGGCAGGACTGAATCTCTCGATAGACGGCGATTTGCTGATCGAGCCCGGCGCCCGGGTGGATGTCTCGGGCCGGGGCTATCCGGCCGGCACCGGACCGGGCGCAGGCAAACCCGCCCTTTACGGGAGCGTGGGGGGAAGCGGGGGTGGCTATGGTGGTTACGGCGGAGCAGGGGGAACGAATGCCGACACGGTCAATGTCGGCGGAGTCTATGGCGCCGTGGCGGCTCCCGCGCTGTTTGGCAGCGGGGGCGGGCGCGGTTACCTGAGCCTCGACTTGGGCGGAAGCGGGGGCGGGGTTGTCCGGCTCGAAGTCGGGCATCTGCTGCTGGTGGATGGAATCATCGCTGCGGACGGCACAGCAGGAACCAACCGGGCTTCGGGGGGTGGTTCGGGCGGCAGCATCTGGCTGGTTGCTCAAACCTTGGGGGGCGCCGGTGCAATCTCCGCAAACGGAGGCGCGGGCGAGCCCGGCTTCGGCGGCGGGGGAGGCGGCGGGCGAATCGCGATCTCCTGCACAAACCTCAGTTTCAGCGGTAGTGTGATGGCGCGGGGGGGCAGCGGCCGCAATTCAGGTGGGCCGGGAACGGTTTATCGGCAGATTGGGACGCCGGCCTCCATCTCTGTGTCGGTTGAGAACGGGGAGAGGCTTGGATACACCGCGTTGTTGCCGGATCTGGCCGACGTTGCATTAAGTCTGGGAGGCGGAGCCATGGCGGGCGTGTCCGGTGACAAGGTGCTGTCTTCGTTGGTGATTCGGTCCAACAGTTATATCCTGTTGACGAACCAAACGCTGCGGATTTTGGGGGACGCCATCATTGACGCGGGCGGCGGCATCCTGGCTGACCAGGCGGGGTACGGCGCCAATCAGGGACCAGGCGCGGGCCGGGTCTATTCCTATTCCGGCACCTGTTTTGGCGGGGGCGGCGGCCATGGCGGGATGGGAGGTGACGGCGGAGCCGACAGCTACTCGGCCGGTGGCGCGGCTTATGATTCGCTGACCCTCCCCAATCAGATGGGCAGTGGCGGCGGAAGCAATGTAAGCCCGGGGCCCGACAGTGCGCGCGGCGGCGGGGTGGTGCGGGTGGAGGTCAACGGCCACTTGGTTGTCAACGGCCGGATTTCTGCAAACGGCGGGGATGGATTTGGCGGCGGCAGCGGTGGGGGCGCCGGCGGCAGCGTGTGGTTGACGGCTGCCACCTTGAGCGGAGCCGGCGTTATCGCCGCCAACGGCGGCATGGGCAACGGTTTTGGCCCCTATGCCGGCGGCGGGGGCGGCGGTGGACGGGTTGCCATCAATTACGGCTTGAATCTGTTCTTCGGTGAGGTGTCGGCTCGGGGCGGCTCGGGTTACCAGTGGGGGGGAGCGGGAACGATTTATCTGAAGGCGTCGAACCAGGCTTACGGCCTGGTGTTGATTGATAATGGCGGACCGCAGGGGGCCGGCACGAGCTGGCCGGGTGCGGGGCCAGTGGACTTGCTGGTGCGCGGTGGCGCCCTCCTTTCTTTTCCGACCGGGCCGACTCTGAACAACCTCGAGGTGGGGACCGGCGGATGCCTGGTTGTCACCAATGAACAGATCACGGTCACGGGCCGTGCCAGGGTGGGGACGGGTGGAGCCATTGTGGCCGACGGGACGGGTTACTCGGGCACCGCTGGCCCGGGCGCCGGCCGTTACGACAGCCGGCTGCAGGTCGGCAGTGGCGGGGGGTACGGCGGCTTCGGTGGAACACCGCCCGGCAGCACGTCGGCCTACGGCGGCGCCGCGTACGGTTCGGCGACTTCACCCCTGGATCGTGGCAGCGGAGGAGGGGGTTACAGCTCCTCTGGCGGCGGCGCGGGGGGTGGGGCCATCAAAATGAACGTGTCCGGCCAGCTCATCGTTGATGGCCTCATTTCCGCCAATGGCCTGCCCGGCCTGGCGCTTGGCAACGGGGGCGGGTCTGGCGGCACGGTTTCACTCAATGTCGGAACGATTGCGGGAAGCGGCAGGATTTCGGCAACAGGGGGGGGTGCCGACGGCCCGGGCGGCGGAGGGGGTGGGGGACGGATCGCCCTCTTGTATGGCACGAATCTCTTCACTGGCAGCCTGGTTGCCTGGGGCGGCAACGGCTCGGCTCGCGGCGGCGCCGGTACGATTTGTCTCCAGAGCAAGAACCAGTCGGAGAAGAGAATCCTCATTGACAATGGCGGCCAGCCCGGCGCGGTCACTCTTCTCGGGTCCTACGACTATGGGGTGGACGTGGCGGTCACGGGCGGAGGCAACTGGCTGGCTACATATTACCCGGGCAGTCTGAAGAACGTTCTCATCGGCTCCAATAGTTGCCTGGTGGTGTCCAATCAATATCAATCGCAGTTGCTGACAGTGAGCAGCCTCGTGGTGCAAAAGGGTGGCGCACTTCAGGCGGATGGGCTGGGTTTTGGCACGATTGGGGCAGGGGGATACGTGCCCTACCAGATCGGTTACATCGGGGGCGGGGGGGGATATGGCGGATATGGAGGTTCCGTGACCAACGCAAAAATGCGCGGGGGCATACCCTATGGCTCGATTGAGAATCCGACTGATGCCGGCAGCCGCGGGGGGTATTACTACTCTTATGCAGCAGGCGGGGCCGGCGGTGGCGCCATCCGCCTCACCGTCACGGACCTGCTGAATGTCGACGGCCGTATCTCGGCCAATGGCGTCAGCGGCACCAACTCGGGAGCGGGTGGAGGCTCGGGTGGCAGCATTTTGCTGAACGTTGGAACGCTTGCAGGAAGCGGGATCATTTCTGCCAATGGCGGTCCGGGGATCGGGTTGGGGGGCGGCGGCGGGGGAGGACGCATCTCGATTCAGTACTCGGTGAATGCCTTCAACGGTGTGATTTCGGCTTATGGCGGCTATGGCGGGCTGGGTGAGGCGGTCGGGGGCGCGGGCACCATTTACCTCAAATCCAAAAGCCAGCCCTATTCCGGAACCTTGATTATTGACAACGGTGGCAAGGTGGGAACCAACACGCTGCTGAGCGGGCTGAGTGGCGGCACGGTGGTGATTCAAGGTGGCGGCGTGGCCATGCAGAACGGCCCGCTCACTCTCGCCAGTCTGACCGTGGCCTCGAATGGTTGCCTGCTGCCGACCAACCAAATGATTACAGTCAGCGGAAACGCCAGCGTCATGCCCGGAGGCAGCATTTTGGCGGATGGCGGAGGCTATCCGGGAGGTGCAGGGCCCGGCACCGGCTATCCCTCCTCCCTCTACGGATATGGGTTTACCGCAGGCGGGGCGGGATACGGGGGTTACGGCGCGCATGGTGTGGGCACCCCGGCCAATGGCGGCAACAGTTACGGCTCGATTACCGCTCCAACCGACCGGGGCAGCGGCGGCGGGGGGACCTCGACACCCACTTATGGGGGCAGCGGTGGTGGGGTGTTGCGAATGAATGTCTCGGGCACGCTGCAGGTCGGAGGGCGAATCAGCGCCAACGGCATGGATGGGACCGCGCCAGGAGCGGGTGGCGGTTCCGGCGGCAGCGTCTGGATTACTGCGGGAACGCTGGCGGGCGAGGGGAGCATTACCGCCGACGGCGGCGCGGGGAACGGCTGGGGCGGCGGCGGCGGCGGCGGGCGGATTGCCTTGGAGCTGAGCCAGAACTGGTTTGCGGGCCGGCTCAGCGCGGTGGGTGGCCCCGGGGAAACGGGCTTTGGTGGCGCGGGAACGATCTACATCCGCCCCATGAATCGTCCGGGCGGACAGGTGTTGGTGGATAACGGCGGAAGACGCGGCACCAATACTCCCATGGCCTATTCCACGACGCCCCTCGACCTGATCATCAAGGCAGGAGCGGTGGTTTCGCCGTCACAGAATTCGTTGCTGCTCAGCAACCTGGTGGTTGGCTTGGACGGCACCTTGTCCATGCGACAAGGCTACACCGCCACTGCCCTGACGGTTTTGAATGATGCAACCGTTGAAACAGGCGGCCGGATTGACGCGGATGGAAAAGGGTACCCGGCCGCTGCCGGGCCGGGAGCGGGCCGGACGAGTGGCAGTCAGATTGGCAGCGGCGCCGGCCATGGAGGAGCCGGCGGCGCGTCCTCGCAACTTCCCGGAGGTGGCGTTTACGGTTCGCTACAGCAACCGGCAACCCCGGGCAGTGGCGGTGGCCGCGGGATGTCCATCGGCCAGCCATCAGGCAGCCCGGGGGGCGGCGCGATTCTAATAAGCGTCCGCAACGGCCTCACGATCAATGGCGTTATTTCCGCCAATGGAATCTCCGGCGTCGAAGACGAGGCCGGGGGCGGTTCCGGGGGCAGCATTTGGCTGAACGCCGGGTGGGTGTCCGGTCTGGGCCGCATTACCGCCGAGGGCGGATCAGGCCAGCTCTACGGCGGAGGGGGCGGGGGCGGGGGACGCATCGCGATCTATTCCCCGGCCAATTTGTTCGCCGGGATCACCTCCGTTCGGGGCGGTGACGGTTTCGAGCCGGGCGCCGATGGCACCGTCCATCTGTCTTCAATTTTTGCGCCTCTGGAGGTCCTGGCTCAATCACCGACCAGCACCGTATCCTCGACGGTGAGCCAAATCGAACTGACCTTCAACACAAGCATTGACCCCTACTCGGCGGCGGCGGTCGAAGTCGGGTTGACTACACCCGCGGGGCTGATTCCTGCCAGCAACTGCACCCTAACGGTTACGGACTCGCGCAAGTTGAGTATTGCCTTCCCAGCCCAGTCCGCCGAGGGGGATTATACGCTGGCGGTCGGCCCGCAGGTGCGTGACCTTTATCAGAACCCCATGGCCCAACCCTACACCGGCCATTTCTCGATTGTCTGGCCGCAGATTCATGGGCGGGTCACCGACACCAACAATCAGCCGGTTGCCGGGGTGCTGGTGGAAGCCAACAACGGCCTGACCTCGGCGCTCACAGACACCAACGGAGAGTACGCGGTGAAAGCTCCTTTGGGCGTGAGCGTGAGGCTCGTCCCCAGCAAGAGCGGGCTCTTCTTTGTCCCGGGGGCGTTTGATCTGGGCAATGTCCAGGGTGAGCTTTGGGAGTACAACTTCCAGGCGCACAACGCCGGGTTGTTGGGAATGGACTGCGTCCGGGAACCGGCGGGGTTGGCCGTTGGTTGGTACGCTGTGGCGGGCGCCACTTACCGGGTGCTTTGGTCCTCCAACCTGGTGGATTGGGTGCCCTACGACCTGCCGGTCATCGGAACCAACGGGCCGGTGCGCCTCCTGCTGCCGTTCCAACAGACCCCGGTCGGGTTTTACCGGCTCCAAGTGGTTCCGTAAGACCCTTTGCCGCTCCGCTGCCGCTTCGCCACCGCAGGTCAGGCCTTCCCCGCCTTCTTCTTCTTGGGGGTGTTGGCGGGGGTGGCCAGTTGGGGCTTGGCCTCGGGTTGTCGGGCAACAATGCCCCGAAGTTGGGCCACGATTTCCGGCTTTGAGTCGGCCAGATTGCGGGTTTCGCCCGGGTCCGCCTCATAGTCGTAGAGTTCGAGAATTGCCGTGTCGGGCGCAGCGCCCGCGCGTTTCCACTCGACCAGGCGATACCGGGCGGTGCGCACCGCGCGCCCCAGCAACGGTCCCATGCCTCGAGGCGAACGCGGATAGACGTGAAAGACCGCTTCCTTGGTTTTTGCAGAGGCAGGATTCTTCAGGGCGCCAACAAAGCTTTGGCCATCCAATCCCCCGGGCACCGGCAGGCCCGCCAGCTCACAAAGCGTCGGGTAAACATCCACGCTTTCAACCAGCGCGGGACAAACTTTTCCTCCCGGGATATTCGGCGCGGCAACCAGCAGCGGGATGCGCGTCGCCTCTTCGTAGTTCGTGTGTTTGCACCACATGCCGTGATCACCCAAATGCCAGCCGTGGTCGCCCCACAACACCACGATGGTGTTCGGGTCCAGACCGAGACGCTCCAGTTCCCGCAGAACCCGCCCCAACTGGGCGTCCATGTAACTGGTGGCGGCATAATACCCGTGAATGAGCTGGCGCTGTTGCTCGGGACTGAGCGGGCCAACCTTGGGAATGTCGCTGTAATTCCTCAGTTCGCCCCACGTGGTCGGCGCGAAGCTCGGCGCGCCTTCCGGCGGCGTTTGACGCGGATGCGGTTGAAACGCCTCCCGGGAGTAGAGGTCCCAGTATTTCTTGGGAGCGACAAACGGCAGGTGGGGTTTCAGAAAGCCGACCGCGAGGAAGAACGGTTGGCTGCGGTTTTCGCTGGCGGCCCGCAGCCGGCGAATGGCTTCGTCCGCAATCAACCCGTCCCCGTAAGTGGTGTCGGGCACATCGGCGCATTCGGTGGCAGCGCCGCGAGGAGCCAGCGCGGGGTCAACCGCTGCCGCGGCCTCGGCCGCGGAAGCGGGGCGGTTTTGTTCCAGCGCATACTGGTTTCTGACCTGCGGCCGCCAATGCGGAACGCTCCACGACGCGGCATCCTCGGTGTTGCCATGCCCGACATGGAAAATCTTGCCCAGGGCCTCCGTGCGCCAGCCGTTTTGTTTGAAGTACTGGGCAACCGTGACGGCGTCCGGAACGGCCTTGCGGAAAAAGGTGGGGAGATCATAAACCCCAATCGTGGTGGGGCGCAACCCGGTCATCAGCGCGTTGCGCGAGGGGGCGCAAACCGCCTGGTTGCAGTAGGCCGCCTGGAAACGAACGGCGCGCGCGGCCAGCCGGTCCACATTCGGTGTCTTCGCCACCGGGTCCCCATAACAACCGAGCAGCGGCTTGAGGTCATCCACACAAATGAACAGCACGTTCGGCTTGGCCGCCGGCCCGGCGGGCGCGGCAAGGATGCCCGGCCTGGCCGCCAGCACCATGCCGAAGACTGCCGCCCACCAGCAACACTTCGCAAGGAAACTCAAGGGGGAAAGAAAGGTCGGCGCGTTTTTTTTCATATCACATCGCGCCGACGAGCCTGCCAGCATTTGCCGCGGAAGCAAGACGGAATTCGCTTGTCAAAAACAGCAGGCGGAACCGCTGCCAGTCCCGGGCCGGCGGCGGGACTCCGGAAGGTTCTGCGCCGCGAAAAAACCCGCGGCCTTGGCCAGCGTCTCCTCGTATTCCGCCTCGGGGCAGGAATCGGCGACGATGCCGGCGCCGACGTGGAACCAGGCCGTGTCCTGCCGGCAGATGGCGGTGCGGATCAGGATGCTGAGCTGGCTCTGGCGGTTGAAGCCCAGATAGCCAAGTGCCCCCGTGTACGGCCCGCGCGTGACCGGCTCCAGCTCATCAATGATCTCCATGGCGCGAAATTTGGGCGCGCCGGTGATGCTCCCGCCGGGGAAAGCCGACGCCAGCGCGGCGGCGTGGGAAACCTCGGGCCGGAGCCGGCCCCGAATCGTGGACACCAAATGCTGCACCTGGGGAAAGGTTTCGAGCCGCGCCAGGTCCGGCACGCCGACCGACCCAAACTCGCAGAACCGCCCCAGGTCGTTGCGCAGCAGATCGGTAATCATGACCAGTTCGGCCCGTTCCTTCGCACTTGATTCAAGCTCGACCCGGAGCTGCTCGTCCCGGACCGGGTCCGCCGACCGCGGGCGGGTCCCCTTGATCGGCCGCGTGATGACCTCGGACCCGCTCAACCGCAAGAATAATTCGGGCGAGGACGACACGATCTGGAAATCCCCGAAGTTGCAACAGGCGGCAAAAGGCGCGGGTGACGCCGCCACCAGTCTTTGGTACAGCTCCCATGCCGACGGCGCCCGGCCCAACTCAAGCCGCTGGGACAAATTCACCTGATAAATATCGCCCGCGCGAATATAAGCTTGGGCGCGCTTGACCCGGGCGATGTAGTCCTCGCGTGCCAGGTTCGACCGCACCTCCCATGCCGCACCGCATTCCGCCAGCGCCGCGGGCAGGGCAGGGGAACGCCACCCCGTGTCCAAGGCGGGCGCATTTGCAGCCATCACACCCTCCTGCGCCTTCCCGCCCCCCTCCGGCAGCCTGGAGCTGACCGTCCTGTCCGCCAGAAACTCAGGGTCTGAGGCCGGGCCGCTGGCGGCGGCGGCTAGCTGGGCTGCCCAAAAATCCGTCTGCCGCCTCGCCGCCTCGGCGCTGCGCGAACCATCGGCCAGGATTCCGGTCGAAATAATCCAAGTTTTGCTCTCAAAATGGTCGAAAACCACCAGGCTGTCGTAAAACCCCGTCTGGCAATCGGGCAACGGCAGGTCGTTTTCGGCTCGCCGGGCCAGCTTGGGCTCGACGAAATTCTTCAGGTCATATCCCCAAAAACCGAAACAGCCCCCCAGCGGAAACGGCAGGCCGGTTTCCTCCGGCATTTCATAGCGCGCCATCAGGCTTTGCAGCACGCTCCACGGGTTGCCCCATTGCACCTGCACCCCGCCTTCACTCCAGATTTCGCACCGCGACGCCCAGGAGCGGAAGTTCAGAAACGGCCGGGCGGTGACGAGCGAGTACCGGGCGTCGGCCGACCGCAACAAGGCGCTCCGGAGCAGCATCAGCCCCGGTTCACACTGGAACTGCCGGGCCAGCGACTCCGGCGTCGCAGCGGTGGCAATTTCAGTAATGAGTGGAGCCATATTGATATTGTAGGCGCAACAGACTCGCGGGTAAGCCGGCCCAGTTCAAGCGGGATCGAAGCCCGATCGGATGCGTGAAAATGGCGCGGGTTGCGTGAGGTTCACACCTTTTGCGATGGGCTTCCCACGGTTTTCAGCCCAAAACCCGCGTGGCATCCCATCTGCTAAGGGAATGTCGAACCATTGTTATGAACCGGGCCCAAAACGTTAAGCCTTCTGCCTTCACGGTCCTGGAGATGTTCTGGGTGGTGGGGATTGTGACGGTTCTGGCCCTGGTTTTGTTGCCGGCCCTGCCGGGCCTCGGTCGCAACTACGATTACCAGACTCTCCGCTACGGCCCGGCCCAGGCCGCCAATGCGACGTGGACCGCCCCACTCCTCGAGAGAAAAGCGGCGGTGGCCCCGGACCGGCCCTGGCAAACTGCTCCCGCCGCAGCCGTGGCCGCGAGGAATTCGGATTCGACTCCGGCGCCGGTTGCCGTTTCTGCGGGCGACCCCCAGCCATCGAGGTCCTTGATGTCCCGCAGTTCGGCGGTCCTTTACCTGTGCTTTCTGCTGCTCCTGACGTTGTGCCTGGTGCTGGTTCTGGCCGCGATGGCCCTGCACCATCGGTTCGGCCAGCCGGGCCGCACCAAGCCCCGGGCCTGCGACGCGGGCTCCGAGATTTCCTGACAGGTCCTGACACCGCCACCCTGCCCGTGGCCAGGGTCTGAATTACTGAACCCTGGGGCGAAGCACCATGTTCCGGTACTCAACGCGGGTGTGGTCGCCTTGAAGGTAGAGAGGACCCGGGCGGGTCACATCCGACCATAGCGCCCCGCCGGTGCAGCCCTCCAACGCCACGTTGTCGAGGATTTTCTGCCCGTTCAACAGAACGGTCACGTGGCGGTCAACAAGGGTGATGTCGAGGGTTTGCCATTCTCCAGGCGCCTTCGAGGGATTGGCGGTCGGCGCCACGCGGCTGTAAATGGCGCCCATGCCATGGGCGGAGGCGGGCTTGCCAAAACTGTCAGCCACCTGGATTTCATAGATGCCTCGCAGGTAAATGCCGCTGTTGCCCTTCTCAGGCAGGCGCACCTCGAGCTGAAGATTGAAATCCTCGAATTCCTTCTCCGTCCGCAGGTTGCCGTAATTCTTGTGCGGTTTCCCCTCTTCCTGAACCGGGTCGTTGACCAGCACTCCGTCAACGGCGCGCCAGCCGTTGACCGCGCCCGGGTCCGTCAGACGCCAGCCGCTGAGATCCTGCCCGTTGAACAGCCGGACCGGCGCGCCGAACTTCACCTTGCTCAAGTCCGGCGCCGGGGGCAGCGGCGGCTGCCGCCGTCCGCTGAACTGGGCCACGTCCTCCCCCCCGCCCCGCAGCCGGGGTGTGCGGCTCACCAGCTCGATGCGGTCGCCCGCCACCGTGGCGGTGATAGTCTCAATGTAATTGGTCTTGATCGTCTTTCCGCCCTCCTTGAGCTCGAGGTTGTGTTTGCGCTCGAGCACCAGTTTGCCCTCGGCGAGCTTCGCCGAAAACACCGGCTCGACGCTGCCCCAACCCCAAAGCATGCTGGCTTGAAGCCCGCCCGCTTTCTCCGTGACCCCCAGCCACCCCGCATGGCCGCCGGGAATCGTCAAAGCCCACGCCCCGACAAACGGGTTCTCCGCGGCGAAACAGTCATGGGTTGGCGAAGTCATGGCCGCACCGGCCAGAACACAAGACAGGAACAAACTGCGTTTCAACATGGCGCTCCTTATGCTCGAGGACCAATCCCATGGCAAGCGCATTCGCTGCACGTGGCTACTGCGCGAGTGCCTTGACGCGGACGAAGAGGCGGTCTTTACCGGCCAGGTCGGGGCCGGAAAGCTGGACTTGAACGATTTCGTATTCAGGCAAGTCTGGGACCGGCCGTGTGCCCTTGACCGTCGGGCTGGCCGGCGTCCAATCCGCAAGGTTGTCAGACGTGAGCACCTGGTAGCTCACTCCGGCGGCGATAAAGTCTTTGCGACGCCGATGCTCGAACTGGAAACCGTTGGCTGCCGTCACCTCCTTGATCTGCAGCTCCGCCGCGGCGGCGTCGGGCGCCGCGGGGTCTCCGCCAAAGGCCCATTCCCCCAGATTGCTGAGGCCGTCCTCGTCGGGGTCCGCCTCCGGCGCCGTGGCGGGACCGGAGAGGCCAGCACGCAAGGCGTACCCCATGGCGAGTGTTGGGCTCAAAGGCAGTTTGCGCACGGCAAAATTGTCCATTTGCGCGAAATTCGAGGCGCGGGCCGTTAGTCCAATATGATTGCTGTCGTTGCGGTCCCACTGGAAGGTCCGGCTGACGGAGGCGGAGTCGGCCTTGTTCAGGTCCACGACCCGGCCGTTGAAGAACACGGTGACGGTTACGGTGCTGTTGGTGCGGAACCCGTTCAACGCAAACGCGGCCGTCAGGGTGCCGCGGTTGGTTCCGACCAGCGCCGTTTCCAGGATGGTCCCGTTGCGCCAAACCTTGACGTAGCCGTTGAGGTCCAGCTCGACGAGAAAATCCGCCACGCCGGTATTCCCGCCCGGCCGCCCGCGAAAGGCCACGGCGCCGGGTCCCAAGGCGTTGTTGATGTCCCAGCCCGTGGCGGCCTCGGCTTCGGACAATCCGACGGCGAAGCCGACAAAGCGGTTCGTGGCGTCGGAAACGTCGGTGCTGATGTCCAGGACGGTCAGCTCGACGCTGAACCCGCCGGCATCCACAATATCCTGGCCGATGAAATTGTGGCGAAGCCCGTTTTCGGACATGCCGTTGCCCACCGCCATTTGCAGGGCGCCGTTGACAATCTGTATCGAAGTGGCCGAGCCGCTTCCTTCAAATCCTTCGTAATAGGTGGCATTGAGCCCCAAGGGCGGCACGCGGCTGCCGGACATGCCCCCCGTGGCGGCGTCAATATCGGTGGCATCGTTGCGCGCGAAGGTGTCCAGAAACAGGTCCCCCGGCTGCGGCGCGGGCGAAAGATTGAGCGGGACCGACGGCAGCCATCGCCCCGAGGGAACGCCGACGCGCGCGGCCCAGGCGTTCCACTGCGCCACCATCTGCGAGACGCGGGCCGGGTAGAGAGCGGCCAGGTTGGTCAGCTCGACAGGATCGGCTGCGGTATTGTAGAGCTCCAGTTCGTGGGCAGGGGAGCTGCCGTCATACAGCTCGAAGTTTTTTGTCACCAGCTTCCAAGGCCCGCTGACCAGCCCGCGGTTGCTTTCATGTTCGAAAGCGATCTGGCGGTCCAGGATGGGCGCCCCGTTGAACCAGGGACGGAGGCTTTGACCCTCGAGCGGCAGGACTGGGTGGCCATTGAACTGGGTGGGATAAGTGGCGCCGGTGAGGTCCACGACCGTGGCCATGACGTCAATGACGTGGCCAGGCTGCTCCACCCACACGTTGGTGCGGCTCAGACCCTCCGGCCAATGGACAATCAACGGGGTTCGCACACCGCCATCGTGGATGAAATGCTTGAAAAGCCGGAACGGGGTGTTGTTGACGTTGGCCCACCCGCCCCCGAGGTAAATCCAGGGTTGTCCGTTCTGGCCCATGTTCTCCAGGTCCGATCCGGTTAGCGGCGGAGCATTCACGGTTGTGCCGGTTCGGCCGAACCGTCCCCCCTCGTGGTTGCCACCGTTATCGGACAGAAAAAGGACCAAGGTCTGGTGGAGTTCGCCAGCTTGCTCCAGGCGTTGAATCACCCGGCCGAGGTTTCGGTCCATGGCTTCGATCATGCCGGCGTAGAGGGCCATCCGCCGCGCCAAATCCGCCTGGCGATCCGCCGGGAGGGTGTTCCAGGCTGGAATCTCCTCGACTGGCTCGCTCTGGTGGGGGGCTGTGCCACCACGAGGTGACAGCGGAAAATGAGGCCCGATAATGCCTTGGGCAAACATGCGCTGGTAGCGGGCTTCTCGAACCGCATCCCACCCGGGGGCATAAACCGGAACATAAGCATCCGCGAGGGTTCCTGGCGCCTGAATCGGAAAGTGCGCCGAACCGAAGGCGAGATAGAGAAAAAACGGGGCGCCGTCGTTCTTCCCGAAATGATGATTCAAGAAGTCCAGCGCATAATCTCCAATGGCATCGGGTTGATAAAACTCGCCTGCGCCGTACACGCGGTTGGTGATTTCGTTGTTCTCCGAAACCAAGCTGTATTGCGAGGGCAGCCACTGGTCGGCCTGCGCCCCGGCGGCGAATCCCCAAAAATGCTGGAATCCGCGTTCCCAGGGGTTGCGGCCCGTGACCGTGCCCAAATGCCACTTGCCGGCCATGTAGGTGCGGTAGCCGTGGGCTTGGAGCAACTCGGCCAGCGTGACGTTGTTATCCGTTCTCAGATTTGGCAGGGCGTTGGCGGGGTCCACCGCCACCTGCTGGGTGTACAGCCCGGTCAGCAGCGCGCAGCGAGTGGGACTGCATCGCGCCGCGTTGTAGAAGCTGCGGAAACGCAGGCCGTTGGCCGCCAGGCGGTCAATGGCAGGCGTGCGGATTTCACCCCCGTAGCAGCCCAAATCGGACCAGCCCATGTCGTCGGCGACCGCCAGGACAATGTTGGTCCGCCCCGCGTGAATCGTCAGCGGCGCCAGCCAGAGAGCGGCCAGCACGCAAGCAAAAACCAGCCGGACGCTGGAAGTCCAGCGTCCGGCAATGTCCTGCGTTCTTCCAGCCATCCGTCAAGGCATTTGCAGCCGGAAGAACCGCTGCGGCTCGCCCGGGTTCACCGGCATCGAGTAGGTGAATTTGCCCGTGCCATCGAAGAGGTTGGTGATGAGGGCTGTCCAACTGGCCAGCGGCAAGCCAACGTTGGTCGAACTGAGAACGTAATAAGTTCCGCCCGGCGTGCCACCGCTGCCCGAAAGGGTGACGGTGCCGCCTGCGACGGTAACGGTGGTGATCTGCGGCGGAGCAGCCACGCCGGTGACGCGGATGCGGCCGTCCACACCCAATTGGCTGGTATCCCACGTATAGGCCGGCGGCAGGACGATCTGGGAGAAGCTACCCGAAAGACCAGCGGGGGCGTTAAACAACTGGAAGGTGTCATTGACCGCCAGCGGAACGGTGCCGGCCAGCACGACTTCGAGTTTGCCTCCGTAGGTCAGCGAGCCGTTCACTACCACCCCATCGCTGGCCAAGCCAGTGTCTTTGGTCACCTCCATCACGGTGACTCCACCCAGGGTCAGGTCATTATTGAAGGTCAACGTGCCAATCGAAGTCCCGGGGCTGACCGTGCCGTTGGCCACCACCGAGCCGTTGACCGCGCCCGAGCCGGTCAGTGTTTGGGAAGCGCCCAGGACCCACGGCGCCACCGCCGTCACGTCGAAGGTTGCGCCCGACCGCACCCGGATTTCCGGCGTGGCCGTGAGGGCCCCGCCGGGGTCGAGCATCAAGGTTCCACTGGCCACTTCGGTGATGCCGCTATGAGTGCTGCTGGCGCCCAAGGCCACGATGGACCCCGCCGCGGACACGCAATGGAGATTGCCGGGGCCGGTGATTGAACCGCTCAGTTTGAGAATCGTGCCGGCCACTGCGCGAAGCACATTGCTGCCGCTGGCAATGTAGATGGGGCCGCCAAACGCGTTGATGTCTCCGGTGGCCCCTCCTCCGCAAGCGATCATGCCGCTGTTCAATTGAACGTTCTTAACCGGCGGCGTCTCAGTCGTCAGGCTGTAGAAGTGCAGCACGCCGTTGGTGTGAACCGTGACGGTGTTGGCGGGACGGCCGAGGTTGATGCGGCGCTGGAACGAGAGCTGGCCCTCGATAATCTCGATGTCCCCGAGGTCCGGGTCCCAATAGTTGGTGATGCCGGACACATTGCTTCCGCCGTTGAGATTCACCGCCCCGGCGCCAAGCTTGGTCAGCTTGTAGCCGTTGCCCCGCAAACCCGGATCGCTGTCCTGCGACGTCCGGATGCCCAGGGTCGCCTCCGTCCGGATGACCGTGTCACCGGCCAGTGTCACATTGCGTGAGGTGTCGTTTTGGTCGGTGGTTCCGTTGACCAACGCGCCCCGGCCCCCGACGCCGGCCCCTTGCAGAATGAGCGGCTCCAAACCGAGATTCTTC
>Ga0116147_1003012_pt1 | contig 16369 bp, 12 predicted proteins | sample AD_JPNHG3_MetaG_FD_89749 | JGI IMG/M metagenome (GOLD analysis project Ga0116147, IMG submission 89749) | Active sludge microbial communities of municipal wastewater-treating anaerobic digesters from Japan - AD_JPNHG3_MetaG | ecosystem: Engineered > Bioreactor > Anaerobic > Digestate | place...
CCTTATGATACTTTGCGTCTATGCCAGGACCGGTTGGATTTGGCTGTTCAGTTCCGGTCGGAGAGGGGTGTTCCCGGACCCGACGGCGATAGCGCGGAGCCATGGTAAGGGGTCGGGCGTGAGCAAGGTGGGAGCTTGCCTTAGAGAGTGGCTGACCCGGGGCGCGTGCGGCGCGCTTTGGGTGGGTTTTCCGCTCTTGAGAATGGTATCGCCTGCTGTGCGGCGTCAATCCTGCCTGTGGCGCTCGCGGCTGCTGCGGGGGATGTTGCCTTGCCGGCTGCGGGAGCAGAGCCGCGTGAACTGCGCCCTGCGGTTTGGGCGCGGCGGCCGGGCGCATGGGCACTGCTGGGTGACCGTGGCCGGGCGTGAGTACTCGAGCAAATCCCGGCGGCCAAGGGGGTTGCTGGTTCACATGGGCCGCTACGGGGAAGTGGACTACTGGACGGTTTCGGGCGCGGCAAAGGCGCGACCTCAAAGCGTGTCAGGTGGCCTATGAGCGGACTCCGCTGTCAGATCGCCCCGGGCGTGACGTGGAAGGAGATTGACGGCTTGGTGGTGGCGGTTCACCTGCCGAGCGGACGCTATTTTTCGTTGAACGAGACCGCGAGCGACGTGTGGCGCCGGGCGCTGAAAGGCGAGGACGTGAGCCGCATCGGCGCGGCGCTGGCCGAGGCGTATGAAGTGGATGTCGCGACGGCGGAAAGCGACGCGACCTCTTGCATTGAGGAATGGATGAAGGAGGGCTTGGTGAATAGCGCGGCCAGCGGGGCCGCGGGCCAGCCGTCCTGAGACCTAGCCGGAGGGAGGGAAGAGTGGAAAACCGCAAACGTGCGCAGAAGCGCGCCTATGTGCGCCCCCAGACCACTAAGCATGAAGCGATGAAGGTCGTTCGGTCCACCTTCTATTATCCTTGACACCTGACATGCGTTCGGCGCCGGGGTTCCTTGTCAGCGCGGGGCGGGTGGTGTGGCGGTTCCGCTCGTCCGACGCAGGGATGCTGGCGCGCATGGAAGGGCTGCTCGCCAGTCACAAGGCCTTGCCGGGCGGCGAGCCCACATGGGACGTATGGATCGAGACGCAGGCGCCGCCCCTGGGCTTGGAGGAAGATGGGGCGGAAGGCTTGTGGCGCGGGACTTTTGCGGACGGGAGACCTCTGCGCGTGCGGAGAGTCTCCCGTTCTCGTTTTGAGGCGCGCGTCAGCGGCGGAGGACGGGTGTGGGCGGACGCGGCCACCGGCCAAGCGGCCATCGAGTTGAGCGCGGAGACGATGGCGACGGGACAGGGCCGGCTGGGGGAGTGCTTCCTGGCGCTGCTGCAACTCGCGATGGCGGAGAGCGGGCGGTTTACGGTGCACGCGGGATGCGTGGCGCGCGACGGGCGGGCGCTGCTGCTGCTGGGCGAGTCGGGCGCGGGCAAGACCACGCTGTCGCTGGCGCTGGGGCGGCAGGGGTGGGCGTTTATGGGCGACGACATTGTGCTGGTGGAGAACCGCGGGGGGCAGGCGGTGGTTCATGCGCTGCTGCTCCCGGCCAAGATTTTGAGGCCGGACGGGGGCAAGGACCTGCTGACGGTGGAGGCGATGCATGGGATGGGGGTGGCGCGCGAGGCGGTGATCGCAGGGGTGGCGCGGCTGAGCCGGGACGGGCAAGGGAGGCACGAGCTGGTCGCCGTGGACCGGCGGCAGGTTTTGCTGTGGATGTTGGAGCAAGGGAACGACCCGGCGATGTATGGCGAGGCAGGGGCGGAGTGGTTCGGGGCGGCGGCGGCCGTGGCGGAGACGGCGGCGGGATGGTCGTGGCGCGTGGGGCGGCTGGACGGGCAGGAGGAGGGGGTGGCGCGCGCGGCGGTGAAGGCGGGCGGCGGGTGAGGCGGAGGGTCTCCCAAGAGGATTGGGGAGGGTTATGAATCTTCGCCACGGCGCGGAAAAGGCGTTCCTGCTGGCGGCGTTGCGTCGGTTCGTGACCGGGGAGCAGGGGCCCCCTCTTTCCCTGGATGGGCTGAGGCGGTCGTGGCTGCAGCAGGTGATTGAGCGTGGGCGGATTGGGCACGTTCTTCACGAGGTCCTGCCCGCGGGCGCGGCGCCCGAGGCGTGGCGGCGGCGCTGGGGCGAGCGGCGTCAAGCGGTGTTTGTGCGCAACAGCCGCAGCTTGTCGGCCGCGGTCAAGGCGCTGGCCGTGCTAGAGGAAGCGGGCGCCGCGGCGGCGGTGTGCCGGGGCGCGGCCTTGTGCGCCACAGTGTACCCGGATTGGTCCCTGCGGCTGATGGACGATGTGGACGCGCTGGTCTCGCCCGGCGGCTGGGAGCGGGGCATGAAGGCCCTGGAACGGGCGTTTGGGCCGCCTTGCCGCCGGCTACGGTCGCAGAACGTGTGGGATATCGAAGGCGCGCATTTTGAGTTCCACTGGCGTTATCTGACGACGCGGCGGCTGCGGGGGCGGGTGGACACGGATTTTCTGCTGGAAGATCGGCGGCCGGCCGAGACGCCGTTTGGCAGGCTGGTGTGTCTGGAAACCACGCGCGAGCTGGCTGCGGTGGTGGTTCATCTTCTTGCGCATCACGGCTTGGGGCACTATGCGCAACTGATGGATATCGCGATGCTGGCGCAGCGGCCCGACGTGGACTGGGAGCTGCTGGCGAAGTGGTCGCGGGCGCGGGGGCTGGACCGGATGATCCTCTTCGCCGTGGGGTTTGCGGGCGAGGTGTTCCAGATTCCGCTTGAGGAGAAGCTGGCGGTGTTCGGCCCGCCGCTGTCGAGGTTTTGGCGGCGGAGCTACCAGGGGCACATGGCGTCGCTGTTCCGCGACCGGCGGCTGACGGATATGTACCAGGCCAAGGCGAGCGTGATGTTCATGTCGGGCCGGACGCTGGACCAGGTTCGGCAGGCCATGCGCCTGGTTTCATTCGAGGCGCTGGCCGAGGCGCTGCGGTGCGCCGGGTTGCTGGCGCCGACGCGGCCTGGGTCAGAGGAGGCGGACCAATAGGGGGCCTCAGAAGCGGGCGTTCTTAACGGCCCGTTGAAAAAGGCGCCGCGTCAGCGGGGACATGGCGCCTCAGCCCGCCAACGGCGGGATCGCAACGTGTCCCCAGAACAGACCTGCGAAGACGAGGATAGGACGTTTGTTTGGGTCAAGGGCCTCGATTGCTTTTGCGTCCGCGGGGGGTATGATACTGGCGAGCGGGTTCGACGGAATCGCGAACCCCTCTCTGTCCGGCGAATTCCGGACAGGGACAGACAGGGACGGGTGATGGAGAAACGCCTATGAGGAAATGTTCGAGTGGCTGGCTGCAACTGGCCGCGGCGTTCTTGCTGGTCGCGGCGGCGCGCGCGGATGTCAACACGGTCAATGTCGCGGAGCGTGACAGCGATGGGCGGACCGCGCTCCACAAGGTGGCGTTGTACGACTGGGGCTCGCTTAATGACGTGAAGGTTCTGATCGCGCGCGGGGCGGACGTGAACGCGACGGACAAGGACGGCGATACGCCGTTGCATCTGGCGGCGATGTTCGGGCAGACGGAGAAGGCCAAGTATCTTGTTGAAAAGGGCGGTTCGACGCAGGCGGTCAACAAGTATGGCGCCACGCCGCTGCACTACGCGGCTGAGCGCCGGCGGACAGACCCCGAGTTGCTTGCGTTGCTGGCCGGCCCGGCTGGCAAGGGCGTGATTGACCCGGTGGACAAGGAAGGCCGGACGCCGTTGTTTCGCGCGGTGGACGGCGACGCGGCGGACACGGTGAAATGGCTGCTCGAACACGGGGCGAGTCCTGACAAGGCCAAAGCGGACGGCGAACTGCCGCTGGAGCGGGCTTTGCTGCTGGGGTACAAAAAGATCTTCGCGCTGCTGTGCGAGAAGGGCGCCAACATCAACGCCACGACCAAAGATGGGTTGACCCTGCTGATGCGTTTCGCGCTGCGCGACAAAGCGGAAGAGGCGCAACTGCTGCTTGGCGCCAAAGCCGACCCCAACGCCAAAGGGGAGGGCGGCCGGACCGCGATGCACGTGGCCGCCAGCCGGCGCAACCAGAAGATGATGGAGTGGTTCCTCGCCGCCAACGGCAATATCAACATCGCCGATGACGAAGGCCGGACGCCGCTGGATTACGCGGAGGGGTCCAGCCCGGAGTGGATCGCATGGTTGAAGTCGAAGAGCGCGACGCCCGGCCAGGTGAAGCCCAAGGCCGAGGCGGCGCAGGGCGAGGATGAGGACGGCAACACGGCGCTGCATCTGGCGGTGGGTAAGGGCGACCTGGACGCGGTCAAGAGCCTGGCCAAGAACTCGCCGCAGCTCGTCAACCAGAAGAACAAGGACGGCTCCACGCCGTTGATGATGGCGGTCGCGGACGGCTGGGCCGAAGGCGCGGAAGCGCTGGCGGCGGCCGGGGCGGATTGCCAGGCCAGGGACGGGGAGGGGGGCAGCCTGGCCTTGCTGGCCGCGAGCACGGGCAACCTGGCGCTGCTGAAGTGGGTGGCGGGCAAAGGCGTGAGTTGCGTGGCGGCGGACTCCTACGGCCGCACGCCGTTGTACCAGGCCGCGGGCCGCAACCTGGAGTGCGTGCAATGGCTTGTGGGCCAGGGCGCGGACATCAACGCCAGGACCAAGGGCGGCGAGACGCCGCTGACCTACGCCATCAGCATGGACAAGCTGGACGTGGCCAAGTACCTGATCGACAAAGGCGCGGACCTGCGCGGGGTGGACAGCGGCGGCGCCACGCTGCTGCACCGCGCCGCGCGGAAGAGGAGTCCCGAGTTCGCCAAGTTGCTCCTGTCGAAAGGCGCGGACATCAACGCCAAAGACAAACGCGGCGTTACGCCGCTGCACCGCGCCGCGGACACCAAGAGCGCGATCGCGACGCTGGAGTTGCTGCTGGCCAAAGGCGCCGACCGCGCCGCCAAGGACAAGGACGGCAAGACGCCGCTCGACTACGCTACCAAGGCGAAGAACCAAGCGGCCATCGACCTGTTGAAATGAGCCGCGCGGCGGCGCGGGCTCTTCTCCTGCCCTTTCCCCGGGGAAAGAGCGGACAACGGCTTGCGGAGCGGGCGCGGTGTGGGAGAGGCCCCTTTGCTAGTGTGGTGTTTCGGAAATGCCTTGCATTTCCGAAACACCACAAGGCGGGCTAACTCGATACTTTAGACGCGTCAAGCGCCGGGTTTGTGTCATGTAGTGTCTCAGAGATAGCAAAGCTATTTCTGAAACACTACACTAGGCGGCGTCCGAAGGCGGGAGTGGCGCGGCGCCGCGAGAACGCGTCGCGGGGCGCCCCGCCCTTGCCCCGCCGTTGACGCGGGCGGCGGGGTATGTCAAGATGCGCCGCAGGCCGCGGTTGAGCGGCCGGGGCGCAACCGGCCCACGGCCCCCCAAGCCGCAAGGGGTTGGCGGGGCGCGTGTCGCGCCGCTTGCGGGCGCGTTGATGGACACTGGAGAACCCGACTATGGCGCAAACCGCCGATAATACCAAGATCATGGCCGTGTTTTGCGATTTCGAGAACATCGCGCTGGGCGTGCGCGACGCGAACTACGCGAAGTTCGACATCGGCAAGGTGCTGGAACGGTTGCTGCTCAAAGGCAACATCGTGGTGAAAAAGGCGTATTGCGACTGGGAGCGGTACGCGGGGTTCAAGGCGGCGATGCACGAGGCGGCGTTTGAGCTGATCGAGATCCCGCACGTGCGGCAGTCGGGCAAGAACTCGGCCGACATCCGCATGGTGGTGGACGCGCTGGACCTGTGCTACACCAAGGAGCACGTGGATACGTTCGTGATCGTCAGCGGTGATTCGGACTTTTCGCCGCTGGTGAGCAAGCTGCGCGAGAATAACAAGATGGTGATTGGTTGCGGGGTGAAGAACTCGTCATCGGACCTGCTGATCGCGGGGTGCGACGAGTTCATCTACTACGACGACATCGTGAAGCGCGACCTGCCGCGCCAGCGCGCGCGCGAGGCGCGCAACGCGTCGCGGGGCGGCCAGGCGCAGAAGTCCAAGGTGGCGGCCTCGCCGCAGGACAAGAAGAACGAGGCGTGGGATCTGCTGGTGGAAACGTATGAGGCGTTGCGGGAAGAGCGGGGCGAGGAGGAGAAGATCTGGGGTTCGATGATTAAGCAGACCCTCAAGCGGCGCAAGCCGGGGTTCAGCGAGTCGTACTACGGGTTCCGCTCGTTCGGCGAGATGCTGGAGGAGGCGGGGGCTAAAGGCATCTTGAAGCTGGAGCGCGATGAGAAGTCGGGGGGCTTTTTGGTCAAGGGCGCGCCAGGGACGTGACGGCGCCGCCCAAGGCTCCCGGGACGTTCGACAGGCAGACGCCATGCGTTGCGTCTGCTCTGGACAGAATCGGAGGAGCAATCAGCCATGACGCGCCCCCTGGGCTCCATTCCCCCTTTGCCGCCTTTCCCGCTCAAACATGAAGTCGGGCGCCTGCTTGGCCAGCCGGACGCCGTCCCACCCATTACGGCGTCTCCGCCCCGGTCGGCGAGTGGTTCCGTCTAGTGCACGGCCTCAACGGCGGCCTCGCCTGCCAGCTCCCGTTCTTCACCGAACACGGAGTGTCCGCTGTCATGGAAGAGGTTGACTTCTGAATCGCGCGCGGGGGGGCCAGAGAACCGTTCAGCGCTTGCGCGGGCGCCGGCGCGAGGCGGCGCGCCGGAAGGATCACTTGTCGTCCAGGTACAGGATGCGCGAGCAGTGGCGGCAGGTCTGCATCTCCTCGCCGCGCATCAGCAAGTTGACGACGTTCGGCGGCAGGGTCATCTGACACCCCGCGCACGTGAAGTTGCGCGCCGGCGCAAGCGCCTTGCCGTCCGGCTTGTTGCGGTGGATCCGCTCGTAGACGGCCAGCCGCGCCGCGTCCACCTTGGCCGCCGCTTCCTTGCGGCGCTGCTTCAGTTCGGCGTGGTGGGCTTCCAGCGAGGCCAGCCGCTCCTGAATCTCCGCGCGCCGCGCCTTCACCTCAGCCTCGCGCGCGCCCGCGCTGTCGTTCAGCTCCTTCAGCTTGCTGTCCCCGCCCTCGATCTGCTCCAGCATCTTGAGAATTTCGTCCTCGATGGCGCTGGCGCGTTCGCGCGTCGTGCCGATCTGATGCTTCAGAGCCGTGAACTCCTTGTTGCTCTTGGCTTGGTTGAGCTGGGTTTGGAGCTTTTGAATCTCCGCCTCCACGCCGGCCAGCTCGCCCTCTTTGGCTTTCAGCGCCACCTTCAGGGCCTTGGAGTTTTCCGACTGGCTCTTGACCGACTCCTGCAGCCGCTGGTGGTCGCGGTCGCTCGCCTCCAGCCGGGCGCGCAACTTGGCGATCTGGTCTTCACACGCGTGGATTCCGTCGTCAATGTCCTGCAGGCTCTTGAGGTTGAGAATCGCTTCCTTCATCTGGACGGTCAGACCTCCGAGTGTTGTGACAGGCCCTCGGTCCCCCCGATCCGGGCCGCGGCGCCGGCCGATTCCGGGCGCCAAAGAAAAAGGCCCGCGCCGCGCAAGGCGGAGCGGGCCAGAGAACCCGTGCGCCCGGCGTCGCCGGGCTGCAAGCGGCCGCAACAACGCTGGCCGCGCGAGCGGATGGCGGACGCAAGGCAAAGGCGGCTAATCAAGCATCATCCCTTTCACACCCCGCGTCCGGCTAGCGCGTCTCGATGCCTTCCAGGAAGCCTTCCAGCTTGCGAGCCCGCACGGGGTGCTGCAATTTGCGGATCGCCTTGGCTTCGATCTGCCGGACGCGTTCGCGTGTCACGTTAAAGATGCGTCCCACTTCTTCAAGCGTATAAGTATACCCGTCTCCGATGCCGTAGCGCAACTTGATGATCTCGCGCTCGCGATGCGTCAGCGTCTTGAGCACGGCGTCGATCTTGTTCTTCAACATCTCCTGGCTGGCCGCGTGGATGGGCGATTCGGCCGTCGCGTCCTCGATGAAGTCGCCGAAGAAGCTGTCTTCGCTGTCGCCCACGGGCCGGTCCAGCGAAATGGGGTGCCGCGCGATCTTCATCACCCGCCGCGTCTCCGCCACGCTCAGCCGCGCCTCGTGCGCGATCTCCTCGATGGTCGGCTCGCGCCCCATCTCCTGCACCAGCCGCTTGGCGATGTTGCGCAGCTTGCTCATCGTCTCGATCATGTGCACCGGAATGCGGATCGTGCGCGCCTGGTCCGCGATCGACCGCGTAATGGCCTGCCGGATCCACCACGTGGCGTATGTGCTGAACTTGTAGCCGCGCTTGTACTCGTACTTGTCCACCGCGCGCATCAGGCCCGTGTTGCCTTCCTGAATCAGGTCCAGGAACGGCAGGCCGCGGTTGCGGTACTTCTTGGCGATGGACACCACCAGCCGCAGGTTCCCCGCGGACAAGCGGCGCTTGGCCTCTTCATACGCGGCAAAGCGGGTCTGGATGTCCTCGACGCGGCGGCGCAGGAACTCCGGCTCCTCCACCACGCGTTCGCAGTGCGCGCGGATTTCTTCGTCCAGCTCGTCGCCTTTTTCCCCGGCCTTGCGCCGGCGCTGGCGGCTCTGGTCCGCCATCAGGCGCATCACCTGCTCGCTTGTCTCGCGCAGGCCGTCCATGATCGGCTGCACCTTGCGCGTGCGGATGCTGGCCTCTTCCAGCAGCGCCACGCATTTGCGCCGCCGCGCGCGGATGCGCCGCCACAGTTCCAGCCGCTCGCCGTCTTTTTCGTCCATGCGCACCAGCGCGGCGAAGTCCTTGCGGTTGCGCTCCAGCGTGCGGCGGATGGTCTTCAGGTTCTCCGTGATGCGCCGCGTGATCTCCTCGCGCGGCCGGTCGTCGTCGCTGTCGAGGTGCAGCGTCCGGTCAAACGGCAGGTCGCCGTCGTTCACGCCGTCCAGGATGCTCAGGCACTGCTCGATGGCCCACTCGTTCTCGAACATTTTTCGGCGGAACCGCTTGCGCGTGATCTCGATCATCTTGGCCAGGCGGATTTCCTCGGCGCGCGTCAGCAGCGGAATCTCGCCCATCTGCGTGAGGTACATGCGCACCGGGTCGTCCATGCGCACGGCCGAATCCTCGGGCCATTCCGTGGGCACGCCTTCGGCCAGGACGGATTCCTCCTCCTCCTCGTCCCCGGACTTCTCCGCCTGCACGTCCATCTCCGCTTCGTCCACCAGGTCAATGCCCATCTCGTCGAAGACCATGAGCACCTGGTCGATCGTCTCGGCCGACACGGCGTCATCGGGCAGGCAGTCGTTCAATTCTTCATAGGTCAGGAAACCGCGGTCCTTGCCGCGCTTGACCAAGCTGTCAATGCACGCGTCCAGCTTGCTCGATTTAGCGGTGTCGGCCGCCGGGTGTTCCTCGCTGTCCGCCGCCTGCGGCTCCACCGTTTCCTCCGCCGGTTCCTTGGGTTCGGGCTCGGGGGCGGCTTTTTTGTTGCGGGCAGTCTTGCTCATCGTGTTGCCTTACAAAGGGCCCTGACGTCTTCGCGCTCTCAAAAGCTTTCGTCTCTTTTCGCCGGCGGCGCCGCCGCGGGCGCGTCGCGGCGGGGCGCGGCTTCGGCCGGCCGGACCAGCGTCAGATGGGACGCGCCTTGGTGCGCCAGCCGCTTGCGCTCCAGATACCGCCGCAGCGTCTCGTCGTCCACTTCGGCCGGCGACGGCGCCTTGCGGATGTCCTCTTGCAGCGCGGCCGTCTCCTCCTGGGCCGCGCGCCGGCGCAGCGTGGCCACGAGCTGGGCGGCCCACTCCATGGCGCCGTCGGGCTCGATCTCCGTCTCCATGATCCGGCCCGCCAGTTCCCGCGCCGGCTCGCTGCGGACCGTCTCCAGCAGCGCCGCGCTGGTGATCTCGCGTCCTTGCTCATGCACGGTCAGAAGCGCCTCGATGACCTCGCGCGCTTCCGCGCCGCGGATCATGTCCAAGTCCAGCTGGCGATGGACCATCTCCATCACCTCCGGCCTGTTCAGCATCACCTGCGCCAGCTCCGCCTCCGGGTCGCGCTTGTAGGCCGGCGCCGGCTCTTCGGCGCTGGCCGCCCGCCGCTGCCGCGACATCCGCGCCTCGAACCGCTCGCGCACCGCCGCCCGCGGCAGGTCCAGCAACTGCGCCACGCGGTCCAGCGCAAACGACCGCGTCACCGGGTTGGGCATGTGCGCCACCAGCTCCAGCGCCTCGTCCACCGCCCGGGCGCCGGCCAGGCCCGCGCCCTCGGCCGCGGCCGCGTCCACGGTGCGGATGCGGAACGCAACGTCGTCCACCGCCGCCTCCAGACACTTCGCGAACGCCTCTTTGCCGCGCTGCTGCAAGCAGTCGCACGGGTCCAGGCCGTCGGGCAGCGTCACCACCCGGCAGGGCAGCTCCTCCTGCGCGAACGACTCCAGGCTGCGATGGGCCGAGCGGATGCCCGCCGCGTCGCCGTCGAACACCAGCAGCGTCTCGTCCACAAACCGCTTCAAATAGCGCACGTGGTCCGGCGTCAGCGCCGTGCCCAGCACCGCCACCGCGTTCGTGAAGCCGTACTCGTGCGCCACAATGGCGTCCATGTATCCTTCCACCACCACCGCCCGCCGCGTCTCGCGCATGGCCAGCTTGGCGCGTTCGGCCAGGTACAACAGCTTCCCCTTCTGATATACGCGCGTTTCCGGGCTGTTGAGGTATTTCGGTTCACCCTCGCCGATCACCCGCCCTCCAAAACCCACCACCCGCGCCTGCGGGTCTTGAATGGGGAACATGACCCGGCCGCGGAACCGGTCGTAGACGCCGCCGCCTTCTTTCTCAATCACCAGGCCCGCTTCCAGCAGGAGAGCATCCCGGAAACCCGACCGCCTCGCCTCCTTCAGCAGCGTGTCCCAGCCTTCAGGCGCATAGCCCAGCTTCAACCGGTCAATCGTCTCGCGGTTAATCTGACGGCCTGTCAGGTAGTCCAGCCCGGCCTTGCCTGCCGACGAAGCCACGAGGCACTTGTGATAAAACTCAGTGGCCCAGTTATTTACGGCAAATATAGACGACTTATCCTTGTCCGCTTCCGGCAAAGGCTGGCTGCGTTCCAGCGTAATCCCGGACCGTTGCGCCAAGATGCGCAACGCCTCCGGGAAGGTCACGCCTTCATACTTCATAACAAAACTAAAAACATCTCCCCCTTCTCCGCAGCCAAAGCACTTGAAAATCTGCTTCTCCGCGGAGACCTGGAAAGATGGAGACTTCTCCTTGTGAAAAGGGCATCTCGCCCAAAAACTGCGACCCTTGCGCACAAGGGGGAAGTATTCCTGAACGACAGCAACAATGTCGTTAGCGGTTCGAACTTCCTGAACCTGGCTGTCCCACTGGATTCTGCTCAACCGACCGAGCTGCCTCTATGCTGTAACTGGCTGTATGGACACAACATACCCCATTGTAGCTTACATTGGTCAAGTATATCACCGGTTTTGGGTTCTGTCAAATGACCGCGGCCATCTAGCCACGCCCGATCCGTCCGGCCTGTCCGGCAGGTTCGACACGTCAGACGCCTCCCCCAATGGACGCCTGCCCCCCTGCGTGGTATTCTGTTGGCCTCTCGGCTGTGGGCGGGCGGTGTTCTGGAGGGTCTTTGTATGATGCGCGGATTCCGCAGGGTGGCGCCGATCGGATGTGTGGCCATCTGCCTGGGGTTGGTTTTTGTTGCGGTCGTCCAGGCCGAACCTCCCCCCACCCCGGACAAGGTCGCGGCCACGATCAAGGCCCGCTTCCCCGGCGCTTTCATTGATGAAGTCGAGATGGAGGAAGAGGAGGGCGCCCTGGTCTATGTGGCGCGCCTTGAAGTGGACGGCGCCGACGTCGAAGCCCGCATGGCCGCCGATGGCGTGCTCATCTGGGTCTCGCGCCAGGTTTCCGCCGCCGATCTGCCCAAAGAGGCGGCCCAATCCATCGCCGCCGCCGCCCCAGGCGCCCGCGTGCGCGAAATCCGCCGCCACGACCTCCACGCCGTCCGCCGTCTCAACCGCTATCTGCCTCTCGAAAAACCGTTCCCCATGTACACCGCCGAACTCGCCCGTGGCCGCGAGCGCGCCGAGATCGAGCTCGCCGCCGACGGCAAGGTCTTGGCCCAGCCCCGCTGGCGCCCGCGCCGCGAATACGGCCAGCCCTTCACGTTGCCCGACCCAGCCGCCAAGGCCCTGGCCAGCAAGCTCCCCAACGCCCGCGTGCTCAAGGCCCGGCCCGCCTTTGAGCTCGACGGCGAAGAAACCCCCCTCTTCTACCGCGTCCACCTCATGACCGGCGACGGCCGCGTCGAGTTCGCCGCCGTCACCCCCGAAGGCCTCGTGATCCAGACCTCCCGCACCCTCGACGTCCTCAGCGTCGCCAAGCCCGTTGCCGGCGCCATCCACAAAGCCGCCGAAGGCAACGCCGTCATCAGCGTCCTGCGCGTCGAACACGGCGCCCTGGCCGCCTATGGACAGTTCCTCCCCTTGTCCAAGCCTTTCGTCGTCATCCAGGCGTCTTTCCGAAGAGGCGAAGAAACCTTCTCCATCTACACCACCGAAGACGGCGAAGTCCTCCAGAGCGCCCGGCCCCAGCCGCCCCAGGAGCACGAAGGCGGCGACGAAGAGGATTGAATCCGTCCATCCCGTCCACCCAGTCCATACAGAACACCCCCGAGGGAGAAACGCATGTCAATGAGCAAGGTCAGACTCGGCGTCATCGGCGTCGGCGGCATGGGCGGCAGCCACGCGCGCAAAGTGCTGGAAGGCGCCATCAAGCGCATGGAGCTGGCTGCCGTGTGCGACTCCAACGCCGGCCAGCTCAAGGCCTATGAAGCCCACCCCGCGGTCAAACGCTTCACCGACGCCAAGGAGATGTACCGCTCCGGCGCCGTGGACGCCGTGCTCATCGCCACGCCCCACTACTCCCACACCACCCTTGGCGCCGCCGCCCTCTCCGCCGGACTCCACACCCTGGTCGAAAAGCCCATCTCCGTCCACAAAGCCGACTGCGAACGCCTTATCGCCGCCCACAAAAACCCCAAGCTCGTCTTCGCCGCCATGTTCAACCAGCGCACCGACCCCCGCTACAGAAAGCTCAAGAGCCTCATCGAAGCCGGCGAACTGGGCAAGATCACCCGCGTCAACTGGATCATCACCACCTGGTTCCGTTCCGACGCCTACTACGCCAGCGGCGGATGGCGCGCCACCTGGAAAGGCGAGGGCGGAGGCGTGCTGCTCAACCAGTGCCCTCACCAGCTCGACCTCATGCAGTGGCTTTTCGGCATGCCCCAGCGCGTGCGCGCCTTCTGCCACATCGGCAAGTTCCACAACATCGAGGTCGAAGACGAGGTGACCGCCTATCTCGAATACGCCACCGGCGCCACGGGGGTCTTCATCACCAGCACGGGCGAAGCCCCCGGCACGAATCGCCTCGAAGTGACCGGCGACCGCGGCAGGATCATCCTCGAGCCCGGCGCGCCTCTGCGCTTCACCCGCAACGAAGTCCCCACCGCCGAGTTCTGCCGCACAACCCAGTCGCGCTTTGGCGTGCCGCCCGTGTGGAACGTCGAGATTCCCGTCGAAGGCGCCGGCGGCCAGCACGCCGAAATCCTCCAGAACTTCGCCGACGCCATCCTCGACGGCGCGCCTCTCCTGGCCCCGGCCTCCGAAGGCATCCGCTCCGTCGAACTGGGCAACGCCATGCTGCTCTCGTCCATGGAAGGCAAGACCGTGGACCTGCCCATGAACAGCGCCAAGTTCGAGCGCCTCATGAAGAAGCTCATCCGCGAGTCGCGCTTCCAGAAATAGCGTCCGGCGCGCCGCACGCGCCGGACAAGCCGGACACGTCAGACGGAGCGCGGCCCCCGCGCCACCACCCGGCTCGTCAGCCGGCGCGCCGGGTGGTAGCTCTCCTTCACCCGCGCCAGGCCGGCCAGCCCGCTGTCGCTCATGGCGTTGATCCACGGCGCCGGCGCCGCTTCCGCGCACATCTGTTGATACAGCCACGCCGCCGCGCCCTTGTGCTCGCGGCTCGCGAACTCGATCATCACCGCGAACTGGTCCGCGCCGGGCACGTCGAACCCCGCCGCGCACGCCACGATCCGCCCCTGCGCCTCCACCACGCGCGCCTTCAGCCCCAGCTCCCCCGCCTCGCGCAGCGCCCGCGCCACCATGGACCCGCTCGCCTGCAACTGCGCCAGGAACAGATCGTCCTCGCGGTTCGCCGCCGCCCGCTCCGCCGACCACCGCCGACAAAGCTCCATGCACGCCGGCAAGTCCTCCGCCGCGAACGGCCGGTATGTGGGCGCGAACGTCTTCTCAAAAAAGTTCCGCGCCGACCGCTTGCCCTTGTATTCGTGGCCCGAGAGATCGGCCAGCGCCTGCCGCTCGTACACGAACTCCTCAAACGTCCGCGTCACGGTCCAGCCCCCCTTTTCCATCTGGGCCCACGCCGCGTCGTCTACCTCTTGAACGCGCGGCGCGATGTGGCTGGGGTTCATCGCGCGCAGAACCTCTTGTCCCCGCGCCAGCGCCGGGGCGAGCGGCCCGCGGCCCAGCGGCGGCGTCAGCAAGAACGCCGGACCGTCCCCTCCGCCAAAGAGCAAAACCCGCTCGCCCTCCACGGCGTAGAACAGCTCCATGCAGTCCGTCCACGGCCGGATCGCCGCCAGCGCCTGCCCGGCCAGCTTCACCGGCCCCGCCATCTCGGTCAGCCGCTTGCATGCCGCCAGCGTCAGGTGGCGCAGCCCCAGGTCGGTCCGGCAAACCCGCCGCGTCAGGTTCGGCAGGGGGGTGATGCGTTCCATCCACGGCTTGTGCTGCCCGATGGCCGACCGCCGCAGAGCCATCTCCTCCAGCAGCTCGTTGTCCAACAGCCGCGCCGCGGCGTCCACGTAAGCGTTCATCTCCGCCGTGCCCGACATCCGCTCCACCGCCGGACACGCCGGGTCCGCCGCCACCATGACGTTCGCGCCGGCGTCGTCGAACATCAGCGTCAGCGGGTACAGCTTGCAGTCGAACGGCCGCAGCGGGTAAAAGCGGCACCCGTTCGTCGAACGGTCGAACGCGAAACACAGCGACCCCTTGCCGTCCACGGCCAGCAACGCCGGCTCGCCCAGCCTTGGCGCCGCGCCCGAAAACGCCGCCTGCGGCATCCCCGCCGCCAGAATCGCGTCGCGCTCGCCCGCCGAAAAACCCGGAGGCATATCCTCCGCCGGGCTCGAAAACCGGCAGCACACGTCACACCTCAAGCAGTCCAGCCCCGGCAACTGGGGCAGATGGGGGGCGTTCGGCTGATTCATGGGCTTCCTTGATTCACCACTGAAACGGTTGTTGCTTGTCGAAATCCGGCAGGCCGGTCCGCTGGGAGCGGAACTCCTGAATGAACCCGCTCTCCAGCCCGGCGCGGTCAAAGGCGTCCAGCGCCGCCTCGTATTCGCCGGCCGTCAGCGGCCGGTTGATCGTGGGGTCGGCCCCGGCCAGATGGCAGGGCGAATACTGCGACATCAAGCTCACCGTCACGCTCGGCGACAGCTCGTCCGCGATAAACCGCAGCACGCTCTCCGTGCCCGCCAGATTGTTGGGCAGCACCAGATGCCGCACGATCAGCCCCTTTTCCGCGTGGCCCTTGCGCGTCAAGCGCAACAACCCCACCTGGCGGAACATCTCGCGCAGCGCCGCCTGGTTCGCCTCCACGTAGCCCGGCGCCTTGGAAAGACGCAGCGCCGGCCCGTCGTCCCCGTACTTCGCGTCCGGCAGGTAAATGTCCACCACCCCCTCGAACAGCCGCAGCGTCTCCACCGCGTCATAGCCGCCCGAGTTGTACACCACGGGCAGGCGCAGCCCATCGGCCGCGGCCAGCCCCAGCGCCTCCAAAACCTGCGCCGCCACATGCGTCGGCGACACCAGGTCCAGGTTGTGACACCCCTGGCTCTGCAGCTCCAGGAACACCCGCGCCAGCTCGCGGCTGGTCATCTCGCGGCCCGAGTCCTCCTGCGAAATCTGGTGGTTCTGGCAGAAGACGCACGCCATGTTGCACCCGCTGAAGAACACCGTGCCCGCCCCGCCTTCCCCGCGCAGCGGCGGCTCCTCGCCGAAGTGCGGCCCCGCGTGGCTCACGCGCGCCAGAGTCCCCGTGCGGCAGAAGCCCAGCCCGCCCGCCGCGCGGTCCACCCCGCACTTGCGCGGGCACAAACGGCAGGGCGACGCCAGACGCCGCGCTTCCTCCGCGCGCCGCGCCAGCTCGCCCGACCGGGCCAGCCGGGCATAGGCGGGCTCGAACGTGGTCATCGCTCAGTCGAACCCCCACTGGCGCTTCCAGGCGGCCCAGTCCGTCTGCGTCCGCGTCAGGGCCAGGCTCGCCATCATCTCCTTGCCCGCGCCCCGCAGGCGCTTGGCGTACTTGGGCAGCGTGCGGCGCAGCGTGTGGTAATCGTTGCGCCACGACACCAGCTCCGCGGAAAGGCGGCAATGATCGCGAATGACCGCC
>Ga0116147_1003017_pt1 | contig 16362 bp, 11 predicted proteins | sample AD_JPNHG3_MetaG_FD_89749 | JGI IMG/M metagenome (GOLD analysis project Ga0116147, IMG submission 89749) | Active sludge microbial communities of municipal wastewater-treating anaerobic digesters from Japan - AD_JPNHG3_MetaG | ecosystem: Engineered > Bioreactor > Anaerobic > Digestate | place...
GCCGCCCCCAACATCCAAAAGGAACTCTACGTGGCGGTCTTGCTGGACCGCTCCCTGGCCCGCCCGGTGCTGATGGCCAGCACCGAAGGCGGCATGGACATCGAAGAAGTGGCGGCCAGGTCGCCGGAAAAGATCGTCAAGGTCGCCGTGGACCCGGCCCTCGGATTAATGCCTTACCAGGCCCGAAAAGTCGCCGTGGCCCTCGGCTGGCGGGGGGAACTCATCGGCCACGGCGCCAAACTGCTTCAGGGCGTCTATCGCACCTGGTGGGAGTGCGACGCTTCGCTGGTCGAAATCAACCCCCTCTGCGTCATCCTGACCCGCGAGGGCAAACTCGCGTTGCAGGCCGTGGACGCCAAAATCGCGCTCGACGACAACGCCCTCTTCCGCCACCCCGACCTCCACGCCCTGCGCGACCTCGGCGAGGAAGCCCCCCTCGAAATCGAGGCCGGCAAGTTCAACCTCAACTATATCAAGCTCGACGGCAATATCGCCTGCCTGGTCAACGGCGCCGGCCTCGCCATGGCGACGATGGACATCATTCAGCATTACGGCGGCCGCCCCGCCAACTTCCTCGATGTGGGCGGCGGCGCCACCCGGGAACAGGTCACGGCCGCGTTCAAAATCATCCTCCAGGACCCGAATGTCCAGGCGATCCTGGTGAACATCTTCGGCGGCATCATGGATTGCAACGTCATCGCCACCGGCATTGTCGCCGCCGTGAAGGAAACGGGCCTCAAACTCCCCTTGGTGGTGCGGCTGGAGGGCAACAACGTCCAGGCCGGCAACCAGACCCTCGCTCAGTCCGGCCTCCCCCTGGTGCGGGGGGCCTCGATGGCCGATGCGGCCCAAAAAGTCGTCGCGGCGGTTGCCACCCGATGAGGCATCCCTGAATCTCCACCGGAATTTTCCCATGTCCATCCTCGTTAACTCCCAAACCCGCGTCCTGGTTCAGGGCATTACCGGCGAGTTCGGCGGACGGCACGCCCGGCTCAGCCTCGCCTACGGCACCCAAATCGTCGCCGGCGTGACCCCGGGCAAAGGCGGCCAGTCTTTCGACGGCCAGGTCCCGATCTTCGACACCGTGGCCGAGGCGGTGCGCGAGACCGGCGCCACCGCCTCGGCGGTCTTTGTCCCGCCGGCTTTCGCCGCCGACGCCATCCTCGAAGGAGTGGACGCGGGCCTTGATCTCGTCGTTTGCATCACGGAGGGCATTCCGGTCAATGACATGGTCAAGGTCAAGGCCGCCCTGGCCGGCCGCAAAACCCGCCTGATCGGGCCCAATTGCCCGGGCATCGTCACCCCGGGCGAGGGACCCGATTCTCACGGCGGCTGCCGCATCGGCATCGCCCCCGGCTACATTCACCGCAAAGGCCACATCGGCGTCGTCTCCCGCAGCGGCACACTCACTTACGAGGCCGTCTGGCAGCTCACCTGCCGGGGGGTGGGCCAGTCCACCTGCGTGGGCATCGGCGGCGACCCCGTCAACGGCACCTCCCATCTCGACATCATCCAGCTCTTCAACGACGACCCCGATACGCATGGAATCATCCTGATCGGCGAAATCGGCGGCGCCGCCGAGGAGGAGGCCGCCGCCTGGATCCAGCACCACTGCAAAAAGCCCGTTGCCGGTTTCATCGCGGGCGCGACCGCGCCCCCCGGCCGCCGCATTGTTCACGCCGGCGCCATCATCAGCGGCGGCAAAGGAACCGCCGCCGCCAAGATCGAAGCGTTCAAAGCCGCCGGCATCGCCGTCGCGCCCACCCCCTCCGAAATGGCTGACACCCTCCTCCGCCTGATGTAGCATCGCCCCGCGTTCGGGCTGGCTTCGCTTTGACTCGTCCGCTTCCCGAGCGGCTTTTTCGCATGGGCTTGATTGATCTCATTTTGAATCTTTGCGCGCTGCTGCTCTGGTTGAGCTGGCGCTCGCGCCGGTTTGACCCCTGGCACCGCGCCACCCCCGCCACCCTCGCCGGCACCCTCAAGCGCACCCAGCCCAGCCGCGTCCGCGGTTGGCAGATGCTCCTCACCCTGGCCCTGCTGCTGACCGGCCGCGCCGCAATTTACTGGGGCATTGGCGCGCCGGCCGGTTGGAACGGGAGACTGGACCTCGGGTTGGTGGTGCTCACCTTCCGCAGCGACATCCTCGCCACCGCCACCCTGTTCTCCCTCCTCAGCTTTCTCCAGGTCCTCGTGGTCGTTTACTTCTGGCTGGCCGTCCTCGCCACGGTGAACGAGCCCGCCGGCGACAGTGAACCGATCAGCAAGCTGATCCGGCTGCATCTCGGCCGGCTGATGCGCTGGCCCTGGTGGCTGCGCCTGGGCCTGCCGCTCCTCCTCACGGCGGCACTCTGGCTGGCCCTGCATCCCCTCCTCACTTATCTCCACGTAACCACCCACCCCCGCGCTTTCAGCCACCTCCTCGGTCAGGGCGCCCTGATCGCGCTGGGCCTGGTCGTCAGCCTCAAACTGGTCCTGCCGCTTTTCCTCTTCCTCCACTTGGTCGTCAGCTACGTGTACCTGGGCCGAAGCCCCATCTGGGAGTTCATCTCCCTTACCGCCCGGCATTTGCTCGTGCCTCTGCGCCGCCTGCCGCTCCGAAAAGGCAAATTGGACTTCGCCCCCGTCGTCGGCGTCCTCCTCATCTATGTCGCGCTCCATTGGCTGCCCGAATTCCTGGTCCGCCAACTCGACGCCCGCAACCTCACCCTTTGGCCCCAGTGACCCCGCCCCAGGGCAGGGTCCTCCAGGCGCATTCAAGCATTTGCGGCCGGTCGTTCGCAGGCGCCTCGAATCCTTTCGCGGTGCGGCGGAGCGCCCGTCGGGAACTCAACCCCTTCGGCGCGGAGAGGCCTGGCGCCTCCTGAAGAGGTGCGTCCCAATCGAGCGGGTGCGCGAACCTTGCCAGTGTTGCATCCCGGGTGCGCGTCCACCATTCCTTGGGGCGGCAAAGGTTTGTTTCGTTTCCGTCAGGATCGCGAAGAGGGAACGCTTCCCTCACCCGGCGGCCGGGTGACTCCCTGGCGTTGGCCAGGTTGTCCGGATTGCCGGGGCGGCGGTCGCCGCGACGGACAAGCAACCTCAAGCCGCAAAAATGAATGCCCTACGCAGGCAGTAAACTCAACAGGTGGGTCTTGACGTATTTTCCCGCCGCTTGCGGATCGTAGGTGATGTCGGCGCGAAGCAGCGGTTGCATGTCCGAACAGAAGCCGCGGTCCTTGAGATGATCGTCGAGGATTCCGATGAACTCCGCCCGACCCGCCTTCGTGCCCTCCTGCTTCAGGTAATGCTGGAATGACGCAATGATCGCCGCCGGGTCAACCGGCGTGGGCGATTGGGTCAGCGCCCAATACAAATCGAATAAATCCCGGCCGCGCGTGCGCTGGAACATCGCTCGCATCTTCGTGCCCAGCATTTCGTGAATGTCGAAACCTTTGACGCGGGTTTGAACCTGTTTGTCGCGGAACGGGAAGCTGAACGGCATTTCAACCACCGCCCGGTGCGGCTTTCGCTCGGTCACATTCGCTTCGACGACGATTTCGAGCGTCCGGTTCGGCTCCAGGATCGAGCGCGCCGAGTAAGTCATGCGCAACACGCGTGACGGCTTGACGGTGTTGCGAATCGCCAACACAAGCGTGTCCCAAACCGATGCTTTGGGGGTTCCCAACACATTGGTCAGCACGCGGCGGATGGCCCGGCGAATGTGATCTGCCGGGCGTGTCCCGACCACGACCAGATCAATGTCCTCACTGTAACGGGCGGGTGGCGCGAGATGAACCTTGTGGAGGAGTGTGCCGCCGCGCATGGCGATCTGCGAACTCAGGAATTTGTCGTCAAACAGCGCGGCCATTGCCCGGCACAGCAGGAGGTCCTGCTCGACCTGATACTGCGCACCCCACGGCACAACGGCTTGATGCGCCAGAACATCCTGACGGGTGATCGGCGTCATCCTTTCAGCTCACGGGAATTGTTCAGCACCTGCCAGCGTGTGACGAGCGGGAGGTTGCCGCGTTTGCCCCTGGCCGGAGAGAGCGTCACGGTCCTCAATTCATCGGGCAGCCAGTCGCGGACAACTTTCGCCAACGACTTGTTGCCGCACGCTTCAATGACAAACCCCAACCGTTGCGCAACGGCAGGTTCGTTCTCCGCGTCCAGCACCCGCTCCAGCTCTCCGCCGCGCAAGAGCGGCAAAAGCGGGCGAATCGTTTCCGCCGCGCGCTCGATGCCGCCGATACGACTCGCGTAGCGAACCAAATCCCACACCGTCGCCTCGGGGGTGCTCATCCAAAGTGGCGCGACCGCTCCAGCGGGTTGCTGTCTCGGCGTCCGCTCCATTCCCCGCTTGACGAAGAATCGGACTTGAATCCGTCCCACCTTGATCGGGCGGCAAGGACGGTTGGTCATCACCTGCGTGACCTGAAGCGCCTGCGGGTTTGAACCAAACGAACTGGCGGCGGATTGCAGCGCCAGATAATACGGGCGGCCACGCCACTTGAAATAGTCATCCAGCCACCAGGCTGCGGGCGGCGCGCCCAGGCTGCGGTGCTCCGGGCTGATGATCAGGAAGAATGGCTGTCTCGGCGACACCCGCGTGACCTTGTTGCGCAGCCGCAACAACTGGAATTTTGCCGCAATGGCTGACAAGCCCGTCCCCTGGAGCAATTCCTCCAATGAAAAGGCGACGCGCCCCAAAGCCATGCGCGCTTCGACAAATGCCGCCGCCGCGCCGACCCGACGGCTTTCTGGAGAGCGTTTGGGCATGTTCATCGTTCCCATATCGTAGCGTCGGACGCTACGCGGTGCAAACGCATTTAACCAGGATAAATGCGGACGCGGCCCCTGCGGCTGGACGGCGCGACCGGCGTAACGAACCCAGGGTCGTTCCCGCGGGCGCGACGGACGGTGGTCCGGACCGCCGCTGCCCCCGATCGTCGCGGCGCCGCTTGCGTCGGAACTGGAGGGTGGGATTGCCGGGGTCTTCCGCCCAGGCGGACTGCACTTTCGCGGCATCCGCACCGTCCATGCGGACGTGGCGCTTGAGGTGGCCAGCGATTCAATCAGGATGGCATCGGAGGTGAAGTGTCCGTCACGGGTCCAGCCTTCCCCGCGCGAGAACTCGGAGACCTCGACCACGCGGCGCCTGTCCCCGCAGGCTGGTCCGGCACGCGCCCGCGCGCCGTGTGCAAATTTCCACGGGACTTTTTGAACAAACTGCTAGGCCGCCGCCGCGTTGTTTAGAGCCGCCCCCGGCAAATTGACCACCACGCTGGTCAACCCGCCGCGTTCGCTTTCAATAAACAAACCGCCCCCGTGCACCTCCGCCAGCCGCTTGGCGATCACCAGCCCCAGTCCCAGGCCCTGCTGCTCCTGCATCTTCCGGTCAAACTGCATGTACGCCCCGATCCGGCGAATGTGTTCCGTCGAAAACCCCCGCCCGAAATTCTCCACGCACAGCGACACCCCCCCGCTCGCCGTCGCCGTCAGCGCCACGCGCACCTTCGTGTTCCGCTCTGAAAACTTGAACGCGTTCTGCACCAGTTCATCCACCATCCGCGCCAGATACTCGGCCGACATGGGGATGGCCCGCTCCACCAGGTTCAGTTCCAGGTCCTCCTCGCGCCCCGCCGCGCGCGCCTGCTCGCGCGCCCGTTCCGCAATCAGCGTCACCGGCCGCTCGGTCTGTTTCTGCCGCAGGGCATTGACCTTCCCGGCATCGGCCGCCAGCAGTTCGATCTGGGCGTAGATCAGGAAATTTTCCACCAGCCGTTGCAGCCGGCTCGCCGATTGCCGGATGACTTGCCCCATCTCCGCCACCTCCGCCGCGCTCAGATTCGCCGCATCCGCCGCCAGCAGCTCGCCATACGACAGAATCCCGTTCAGCGGCGTGCGCAGCTCGTGCGGCAGCATCATGCTGATGTTGTCCCGCAGATCCGCCAGCTTGCGCTCCGCCTCCTCGCGCAGCGTCTGCACTTTTCGCAATCGCGCCTCCACCGCCGCGTGGAGCTCCTCGATCGTGAACGGCTTGGGCAGGTAATCGTCCGCCCCCAGTTCCATCCCGTGCCGCATCCCGGCATTGTCCGCCAGCCCGGTCATCAAAATGAACGGAATGGATGCCGTGGCCGGCTCGTTCCGCAGCTCGGACAACGTCAGATACCCGTCCACTTTGTCCATGTTCACATCACAGAGAATCAGGTCCGGCAGCGCCTTGCGCGCCAGCTCGATGCCGGCCGCCCCGTTCTCCGCCTCGATCACCTCATAGCCCTTTTGCGCCAGTGCCATCCGCACCATCTCGCGCAGCCACTCTTCATCATCAATAACGAGAATCTTCTTCACAACTCTTGCTGGTGCTCAAATTCTACGGCTCGCAACGCCCCGGCGCAAGCGGGCGGCAACCCCCGCCCCCGGCTCCACTGCCCAGGAACAGTACACCCGTTCCGGCACTGTCCAGAAACCATGCCCGCATCCGCCGGTCGGCAGGCCTTTTTTCGCCCTGCCGTCTCCCTCAGCCTTCGCCCCATGCTCATTCCGCGCTGCATCATCGCTCCAGGCCGGATTCCAAGCCCGGCCGCTTCCCGCTCCCGCAGCCCTGCGCCTCGAAATCGCTTTGCCCGGTGCCAGCTCCAGAGCAGATTGGTTGCCATTCACAACCACGCCGTCTGCAACGTCGCAATCAAATTCATCAATCCGTGCAAGACCATCGTCGTATAGACCGACCCCGTGCTCAGCCGCGCCCACCCCAGCAGCAGCCCCGCCACGAAAATCGTCGCCACCCCGTAAAAATCATACTGCAGGTGAATCGCCGACCACACCGCGGAGGTCAGCAAAATCGCACCGATGCCTCCCACCCGCGATTGGCGCCAACCCTCGAACAAGAACCCGCGAAACAGAATCTCCTCCCCCACCGGCGCCGCGACGACCAGCCCCAGCCAGAACAGCGGCAAGACTCCCGCGCTGGCGTAGGCCCGCTGCATGAACTCCGGAACAATCGGCCGCCCCAGGCTCGTGGTCAGCAAATCCGACAGCACCGCCATCCCCAGCAAAGCCACCCCCCACCACGCCATTTGGCCAACCGGCACCCGCTTGAAACCAAGGTATCGCCCCGGCTCTCCCGGGGCCGGAATCCGGGCGAAAAGCCAGCAAAACAAAGCCACCACCGGCGCGGAAACCGTCGCCGCCAGCGCCAGCAAAAGCCCGTTGCTCTCCAGATTCTCCCGCACTGCCTCCCGGCCCAGGGCCACGCTCACCGCCATGAAGACCACCGCCACCCCCGCCTGAACTCCCACAAACGCTCCCCCCGCAACCAAACCCAGGCCCAGCGTCGTCCAGAAACCCAGCGGCTTGCCCCCAGACTCCTCCCGACCCGCCCCCTCCTCCCGGCGCGCGGGAATGACCGGCGGCGCGGCGGCGCAAGGCGGGAGCGGCGGGGGACTTTCCCGCCCCGCCAGATCGGCCACGGTGGCTTGCGCAATCGTTGGGCGAACCAAGTCCGCCTCCTGCAGCCGCTCGGCGCCAAACGTCTGCGCCACCGCCACACATCGCATCCCCGCCGCCTTGGCGGCGCGAACCCCGTTGACCGCATCCTCGACCACCACGCAACACCCCGGAGCGACCCCGAGCCGGCCTGCCGCCACCAGAAAAATGTCCGGCGCGGGTTTCTTGGCCGCCACGTCCTCGCCGGCCACCACCGCGTCCCACGTCTCCCACGGCAGTCCGATTTGCCGCAGATTCGCCTCGACCTTCACCCGGTCCGCGCTCGAGGCCACCGCCACCCGCAATCCCGCCCGGCGGCATCCCTCGACCAGCTCCACCGCTCCCGGGAACCGTTCCAGCCGCTTCGGCACCATCTCCAGGTAAATCTCATACGTCCGCCGCTTGGCGTCCGCCAAATCCAGCGCAAACGAGTATTTCTCCGCCACGCCCCCCAGGTAACGATCCTCCCCCGCCCCCACGAACGGCGCAAAATCCTCCGGTTGCACCGCCAGCCCCCGCTCCCGGAACATGGCCACGGCCGCCGCGTTGATCAACGGCTCGGAATCCGTCAACACCCCGTCCATGTCGAAAATTACCGCCCGAATGTCCTGCTGGTCTGGCATCGCCCAAGCCTGTCCATTTGCCGCCCGCTGTCAATCCGCCGCATTCAAACAAAAATGGCCGCGCCGCACTCCAAGACGCCTTCAAAACCGGCTTCGCCCCTTTGGACTGCCCCGCCCCCGCGGCGCTTTGGATTGTCCCGCGTACACCTCCCACGCCCGAAACCAGCAAACCCTCTCGGGGAGGCGACGCCTCGTCGCCGTCATACGGTCCTCCCTCCCCCGGATTGGTAGGGACGTTTCACCGCGTCCCCGTTCTTCCCTTAAATATCAGGGACCTGGTGGAACAGGTCCCTACCCAATCCCTCGTCCCCTCGTGTTCCCCCAAGCGTGGTAGGGACGCTTCACCGCGTCCCCGTTAGTGTCGCCAAATTGACAAATACAGCCAGGGGCGGCGACGTCTCGTCGCCGTGCTCCCCCCTCGCAACCCAGAACTGCCTGGGACGAGACGTCCCAGCCCCCATCCAGACCCTCACTTACTTCGGGGGAGGCGACGTCTCGTCGCCACTTTCTGGGACGAGACGTCCCAGCCCCGATCCAGACTCTCAATTACTTCGCAGCCCGTCATCAGTTCGGGACTTCCCGTGCCCATTCCCCAACCCGTCATCAAAACCCTGAAAGCACCCTAATTGCCGAATTCAAACGACGATAAATAGCTGCCCTTCCCAAACCCATCTTCAAAACCCTGAAAGGGTTTTAGACAGTAGCCGGGGGTAAGGCCGCCAGGCCGCCACCCCCGGTCCCCCGTCCCCAAAACGTCCAGCCCCCTCCGCTTGCGGAGGGGGTTGGGGGAGGCGGCATCCCCGAGTCTCCGCAAGCCGTCAGTGCCGATGAATCGCGATGCTCCGCGATACCACGGCACTCTGGCCCGTCGCCGTCACCGTGATGTTCGTCCGCACCGGCCCCGAGTTGTTGTTCACGCTCAATTCCATGAGGAAAGATTTCTCTTTCCGGGGACACGGCTTGCGCCGCTATCGGCGCGGTAGAGCCTAACGGTTTGCATTGTGGTGACCCGACATTCGGGGGACGGCCTTTGCCGCCCCGTCGTCGAAAGTGATGATGCTTGTCGATCCCCTCTTGTTCAGCCAAACCACAACGCCATCTCTCGTAATGGCCATGATCGCCCCATCGCTCGAGAGTGGCTTCCATCTCATGCCGAGGACTGGGTTGTAATTCGAACCGTGGATTGAAAAGGCGTTGGTGTAAGGGAAAAGCTCAGCAACCCCTGGTGACGGATTGGTCACCTGACCACTCTCTATCAAGTGCCGATGCGCTTTCCGCAACGCGAGGTAGGCGTTGTACAGTCCGGCACGTTTCATCGCGCTGTGGTGAAAGAATGCGAGTCCACTCACAAGACAAATGATGGCGAAAGCAGATGACGCAACAGTGACGGTCTTCATCGGCTAATTCATCACGGGCCTGCTGTCGAACAGGCAGCATCCCCTAATGATGGCGTCAACGTAGGTCCGACACGTTCTGGACGGGAATGAATATCTTGTGCCCTCCCAGTTCCGCTTATACCAGTTGGCGCACTTGATAATTCTCTCTGGTGTCGCGTTGCACTTGCACGGTTTGGGGTCGTCGTCGTGGAAGCGGCCCCGTTGAGAAATGTAGAGGGCGGCTTCCTCTCGTGGCTCTGGGGTCTCGTCCCAACCTTCGGTAGTTCCGATGGTCCAGAGGGGGCTTGCGTGAATGTCTTTCTGGCCGAACCCATACTTGTTCCCGAATATTTCCATGGATGCGTGCCCGGCAATTTCCCTTGCTTGATAACGCGTTCCCCCGCGGGGTAGCTGAATTAATTCCAGACCAAGGAGGTCAATGCACTTGACGGCATCGTTTGCGAGGTAGCAGTAAGTGTTCAGTCCCCCTTTTTCCTCAATCGGGTCCCTGCTCAACCACCTCCCCGTGCTCGGATCATAATACCGATAACCACAATAGTAGAGTCCCGTTTCCCAATCGTAATACTTCGTGGAGAAAAGAAACGGATTGGTCTTGGCCATCGGCCCCGTCGCCCGGATCAACTCCCCAAACGGCCCGTACTCGTATCGCGCCGCAACCGAACCGTCGTCTGCACTGGCCAGCGCCATGACGTTCCCGTTGGCGTCATACGCGCAGCAATACGTCCCCGCGTTGGCGCCGGCGGGCGCGGAGGAAACCTCCGTCAGCCGGTTGACGGCATCGTATGCCTGGGTCGTCGTCATCCGCCCGTTCCCGTTGTTGGTAAAGGCAATTTGCCCCACCCGCGCCGGGTTGACAAGGTGGGAGTCCGTGGCGCAATGGCCGCTGCGGTAGGGACCTGTTCCACCAGGTCCCTGATGTTTAAGAGGAGAACGGGGCGGTGGAACGCGTCCCTGCCAATCCGCAGACGGGGACGGGGCGAGGGGGGAGGGAGGGCCGTCCGACGGGGGCGAGACGTCGCCGCCGCGCATAACGATGAATAATGCTCTGTCTCTCACCTAACTCTGGCGGGCAGCGGCGGGAGACTCGCCAGCCGCGGGCCGCTCGAGCTGGCACACCGCGTCGAACACCTCCGAAACAGGCAGCAACCTCAGGCTCTCCGGGTGCCGCAACAGCCGCATCCGGCGACTGGGCGGGCGCCAGATGCTCTCGGCGGAGTGCGCCCAGAGCAACACACCGGGCAACCCCACCGCCGCCGCCAGGTGCGAAATCCCCGAATCGTGTCCCACAAACCCCCGGCATTGCTCGAGCAGGTTCCCTAGTTGCGGCAGGGGCAGGCTCTGGGCCACGCGCAACCGCGTCGGCGGCAGCGCCGCCGCCAGCCGCTGCAGCCGCTCCCCCTCCGCCTCGCCTCCCACCAGCAACAGGTCAAACCCGGTTTCGTGGACCAAGCGTTCCAGCAGCTCCGCCCAGGCGTGTTCCGGCCAGTTCTTGGATTCACTCCCGCTGCCCGGGTGCAGCGCCAACTGCCGCCCCATCGCGCCACCCCGCCCGAAACTCAGATGCGGCACCGGGTCAGCCTCAAAAATGGCCAGTTGCTCCAGCGGCTTGAGATAGACCTGCGTCGCGTGGAGGCCCGCCCGCTCGTCCGGCCGATGCGGGGCGGCAATGAACTGCGCGCCGGTGCACCGCGCCACGTTCGCCCGGAAAATCTGATCCGGATCATAAAGATACGAAACGATCAGATCGAACTCGGAGAAGTAGTCCACCCAATCGGAGGCCAGCTCGCCCCCCCGGGCGAAGAACCCGGCCAGGGCGCGGGCTTCAATGGACTGGGCGCGGTCGGCCAGCCCGCTGGCAATCGCCAACTGCACAATGTGCGAATAACCCAGCACCTCCAGGTGCGCCTCCGGAAACTGCCGCCGCAGCGCCGCCACAGCCGGCAGCGTCAGAATGAAATCGCCAATCGCCCCGCCGCGGATCACCAGGATTTTGCCTTTGCCAGCCACGGCGGGAGCGAGGTTCAAGGGGCAGCCAGGGGCCGGAACACCGTCAGCCCCAGCGCCAGGATGAACAGGCCAAAAGCCACCCGCACCGCGCACACGGCTTGAAGCCGCTTCCGATTGGCCGTGGCCCATTCGATCAGGTCGCGCGCCCGCCAAGGGGAAATGGTCAGCCACATCCCGCCGAGCACCATCAAGTAAGCCCAGACTTGAATGACCAGCACCCAGTGTGTGGCCGCCAGATGCGGCCGGCCGCTGTCCACCATCAGCTTGGCCAGCAACAACATCACCACCGCCAGGCCCCGAATCGCCAGGAAGTCCTTCACGTAAACGCACGCGCCGATGCCAATGGCGGCAAAACCCGCCACCAGGAACTTCTTGTATGCCGCGAAATCGGCGATGGATTCCTGGCTCAGGTTGTACAGAAACCACGCCGTGCCCAGCAGCATCAGCGCATAGCCCCAGGGCAGGGACCGCGGAAACTTGCGCATCGCGGCCCCAAACCGGTCCGGTTTCAGCAAACCGTAAACGTGCGGAACACAGACCAGCAGCCCGAGAAGGATTGCAAGGGTGGAAAGGGGAAGGGGAGGCATAGATCAGCCGTTCAAGTCCATCAGGGCAATTCCGCAGCAACAAACATTCATTCCAGATTAACGATGGCCGGGTCCCCGTAAAGCGTAAAGGAACCGGCCCGCACGATCCGAAGGTCCATCACCTGCCCCACGTGCCGCGGGGAACCTTCAAACACCACAATCTTGTTGCACCGCGTGCGGCCGGTCAGCCGGGCGGGGTTCCGTTTGCTCGGCCCCTCTACCAGAATCTCGACCCGCTGCCCCACCAGCCGCGCGTAACGCCGGCCGGCCACCTCGTTCACCTGCGCCAGCAGCCGCTGCATCCGCTCCTCGCGCACCTCAACCGGCACCGGGTTGGGCATCACCGCCGCCGGCGTGTCCCGCCGCTCCGAATACTTGAAAATAAACGCCTGGTCGAACTCGACCTCCCGAACCAGGGAAAGCGTTTCCTCGAAATCCGCCTCCGTCTCGCCCGGAAAGCCGACGATGAAGTCCGTGGTCAGCCCGATGGCCGGCTTGACCTTGCGCAGTTTGGCCGTCAATTCAACAAACCGCTCGCGGGTGTAGCCGCGGTGCATCAGCTTCAGCACCCGGTTGCTCCCGCTTTGCACAGGCAGATGCGCGCTCTCGACCAGCTTCGACAGCCGGCCGTAAGCCTCCACCAGGTCGTCCCCGTACCCTTTCGGGTGCGGCGCGGTAAACCGAATCCGCTCGAGACCCTCGACCTGTTGGACCGCTTCCAGCAACTGGACAAACGGCGAGTGCCCGTTCTGCCGGGGGATTTCGCGCTTGCCGTAGCTGGTGACGATCTGGCCCAGGAGGGTGACCTCTTTGACCCCGCGTTGCGCCAGCTCCCGGCACTCCGCCACGATGTCCGCAATGCTGCGGCTGCGTTCCTCCCCCCGCGTGTACGGCACAATGCAAAACGTGCAATACTGGTTGCAACCCTGCATGATGCTCACGTAAGCGCTGACGGCCGGCCGGCCGTTGCCCGCAAGCAAATGCTCGCGAATGGCCGCTTCACTGTGCGGCTCGGCCTCCACATCCACCACCTTCTGCCGCCGGCCCTCGAGCAAATCCGCCAGGTGTTCGGCCGTCCGATGGAATTTTTGGGTGCCGATCACCAGGTCCACGTCCGGCAGCCGGTCAATCAATTCCTGCCCCCGGCTTTGGGCCATGCAACCCAGAAAGCCAAACCGCACCCCCCGCCCCCCGCGGCGGCTGTCGGCAATCAGCGCCCGCATCTTGTTGACCGCCTTGCGCTCGGCAAAGTCCCGCACCGAGCAGGTGTTCAGCAGGATGATGTCCGCCTCCGCCTCCGTTTCGGCCAGGGTGTAACCCTTCGCCACGAGCTGCGCCGCGACCGCTTCGCTGTCGCGCTCGTTCATCTGGCAACCGTAGGTTTTGATAAAGACACTGGGCATGGCTTGCGCCGGACCCGGTCCGGCCTGGCATGAAAAGGCTCGCCGGGAAAAGGGCCCTCCAGGGGCCGTCCCGGCCGGGACCGGTCAATAGACTTTGCGGAGGTTCGAGGGGAGAATGTTCAGTTCGGTCCGATACTTCGCCACCGTCCGCCGGGCAATCACAATGCCCTTTTCCTTGAGCATGGCGACGACTTCCTGGTCCGACAGCGGCTTGGACGGGTCTTCGTTGCGGAAAATCTCGGCAATCATGTCCTTGACACTCGTGTTGGACAGGCCATCCCCGCTGGCCGTGGGGATGCCGGCGGTGAAGAAATACTTCATCTCAAACACCCCCTGCGGCGTCTGAATGTACTTGCCGGACACCGCGCGACTCACCGTGGTTTCATGAACGCCAACGGCCTGCGCGACCTGGACCATCGTCATCGGCTTGAGATAAGCCACCCCTTTGTCCAGAAACTCCCGCTGCCGGGCGACAATTTCCCGGGCGATGTTCAAAATCGTCTGCTGGCGCTGGTGCAGGCTCTTGATGAGAAATTTCCCGGCACGAATCTTCTCGCGAATGTAATTGCGCACCTCGGCTGAGTTCTCGGAATGCGCCATCAGGTCCTTGTAGGTGTTGCTGATGCGAAGGTGAGGGATGTGATCGTTGTTGGTCGTCACCACGTACTCGCCGTTTTGTTTGGTGACAAAGACCTCCGGCAGCACGTATTGATCGTTGTCGGGAAGGTAGGCCCGGCCGGGCCGCGGCTCGAGCTTGGCAATGTTTTCCATGGCGTCCTGAACCTCGTCCACCTCCGTCCCTGTGCCCCGCGCGATCTCCGGGATGCGGCGTTTCCCGAGGGCCTCCATGAAATCCGAAACAATGCGGTATTCGAGCGTGTTCCGCTGGCCCGCCCTCTCAAGCTGCAGCAGCAGGCACTCGCGCAGGTCTCGCGCGGCCACGCCGGGCGGATCAAACGTTTGAATCACTTTGAGAACCTGTTCGATGGTTTCCACCGGCACGCCCGTGGCAGCGGAAAGTTCCTCGAGGGTGGCCTTAAGATAGCCGTAATCGTCAATGTTGCCGATCAGCATTTCCGCGATGGACCATTGCTCCCGCGGCAAAGTGGATTGACGAACCTGCTCGAGCAGAAACTCCTGCAGCGAGGTGCCCGCCACCAGCGAATCGAACATGAACTGGCGCTTCTCCTCATCCTCCGGGGTGGACCGCGTCGGAAGGCTGGTCTGCCCAAAGTAATCCCGCCATTCCTGGTCCAATTGGACGAGGCGCTCGAATTCCGCCTGGAAGTCGTCAACCGGCTCCGCCGAGGCTTTTTCCGCCGCAGGATCGAAGGCCAGGTCTGCCGGCGGTTCGGCCGGGTCCGCCGCGTCGCGGTTCTTGCCTTCGGTGGTTTCCTTCTCCTGGGCTTCGAGGTCTTGAACGGAGACTTCCTCCAGAACCGGGTTTTGCTGCAACTCCTGCTCGACCAACGCCTTAAGCTCCAGCGTGGGGGCTTGGAGGAGCGCCAGCGACTGCTGCAACTGGGGGGCCAGTATGAGCGACTGCGTCAGGCGCTGTGACAAGTGTAAGCCTTGTGCCATGCCTCAATAATAGGCCGGGGTTCGCGACGCACAAGAACATTTGGCACGAATTTCGCTGCCGGACCCGCGCCTCTCTCCCGCCAGACTGCCCGACGGGGTCAAAACCGGGCCGGGTGCCGGGCAGCCTCGAGACGTTTCTTCCCCCCCTTTGCGGGGTCAATCCCCGGTCAGTTTACGGCATCCAGACATTCCCTCACCGCCAGCGCAAGCTGACTCGGCGGATAGGGCTTTTGGAGATATTTCAGGCCGCGTTCGAGCACGAAGCCCTTGCCCACCACGTCGGAGTTGTAGCCGCTGGTAAACAGAACTTTGAGTTGAGGCCGCTCGGCCCATAGCCTTTCGGCCAGCTCCCGTCCGTTCATGCGGTCGGGCATCACCAGGTCGGTCAGCACCAGGTCCACCTGGTCCTTGCATTTCTGCCACAGTTCCAGCGCCTTCACCGCGGTTTCCGCCTGCAGGATTTTGTAGCCGTGGCTGGCCAACAAGCTGCAGACCAGGTCGCGGACCGGTTCTTCGTCCTCGACAACCAGGATGGTCTCGGTGCCGCCGGGAATGACCGCCGGTTTCTCCACCACTGCCGTCGGGACGGGCGCCGCAGGGGCCGCGGGCAGAAAAACCTGAAAGGTGGAGCCCTTCCCGACCTCGCTCTGGACGTCAATCCAGCCCCGGTGCTGTTTGACGATGCCGTAGGCCGTGGCGAGCCCCAGGCCGGTGCCCTTGCCCACTTCTTTGGTGGTGAAAAACGGCTCGAAAATGCGTCGCAAGTTTTCCGGCGGGATGCCGCAACCCGTGTCCGAAACGGACAGACAAACAAACGTCCCCGGCGCGGCCCCGGTCTTCCGCGGCAGCCGCTCGGCGGACAGGTCCTGCAGCGCAATCTGGAGGCGCAACTGCCCCCCGCCGGGCATGGCATCCCGCGCGTTCACCGCGAGGTTGAGGATCACTTGTTCCATCATGCCGCCATCGGCCTGCACCAGGGCCGGAACCGGCGAGTAGTGGAGCTGAAGGGCAATGTCTTCTCCCAGGATGCGCCCGAGCATCTTGGTCATGTTGGCCACCACATCATTGAGGTCCAGGCGGCGCAGTTGCATCACCTGGCGGCGGCTGACCGCAAGGAGCTGGCGGGTCAGTCCCGCGGCGCGTTCGGCGGCCTGGACAATTTGCTGCGCCGACCGCGCGGCATTGGGGGCCAGGTTGCCGCAGGTCAGGAGCAAGGAGGCGTGGCCATGGATGACCGTCAGCAGATTGTTGAAATCGTGGGCGACGCCGCCCGCCAGCCGCCCGATGGCTTCCA
>Ga0116147_1003020_pt1 | contig 16350 bp, 14 predicted proteins | sample AD_JPNHG3_MetaG_FD_89749 | JGI IMG/M metagenome (GOLD analysis project Ga0116147, IMG submission 89749) | Active sludge microbial communities of municipal wastewater-treating anaerobic digesters from Japan - AD_JPNHG3_MetaG | ecosystem: Engineered > Bioreactor > Anaerobic > Digestate | place...
CCGACCAGATCAGGGATCGCAGAAGGGGGCGAAACAGGTCGGCTTCCGGTGAGTACGATGTGCAGTCCTACCTTGAGGTTCGGCAGGCGTAGCGCTCTTTCCGCTGCGTCCGTCGCTTCTTCCGCCCCGACCATCAGGCTGGCTGTACCTAACACGCCATTTACATTAGCTTCCTCGACCGCCTCGTTCACTGCCGGGGAAAAGCCGAAGTCGTCGGCGGTGATGATTAGCGCCCTCACGACTCCCTCCTCGCCAGCCTGCCGTCCCTTCTGAGCGTAAGGCAGGCATTACGCCAGACCACGGTCCTTTTCGTCAGGGCGACGGCCCAGGAAGCAAGCGCCGCCACATCCCTAACCGGAAGAAGCCACAGCGCCCTCAGTCCTTCTATATCCTTTATTTCCCACTTCAGTATCGCCGCCGCGCCGGCCAGGCGGAGGAGAACAGCCAGGCCCAAGATCGCTATCCCCGGCCAGTCCGCCAACCGGTAAGCCGCCAGAAGGACTGCGAAGGGCACGGAGCGGGTCACGACGGTGGAAAAGAAACCGACGGGGTCGGCCGCCCTCGTCTTCTGGTCCCATAAGACCTGGTAGTTCCACCATTGGGCCGCGCCCTTGACGTCCATCAGTATTTCCACCCAGTAAGGGACAAGGACCATCCGCTTTCCGTTGTCCAGGAGACGTCGGCCCATCTCGTAATCCTCAGCCAGGTATTCGGAGAGACCCTCAAGTCCTCCGATACTCGCCAGGTCTTCCCGCCTTACCGCGACCGACGACCCCAGGCAAAATTTCGCGGCCCCGGTCACGTAAGCGAAGATGACGCCGGGAACGAAGTCGGCATTGAAGGAGAGGAGACACAGTTTTTCATACCATCGACCGGCCGTGGTTGCCTTGTATGGGGTGCAGACGTAACCGATTTTCCGGTCTGCGAGGGGCGCAACGATCCTCTTCAGGTAGTCGCGGCCGAGCCGGGTGTCGCTGTCACTTATCACCAATACATCGTGCCTTGCATGGCGCAGCGCCCCGGTGAGGTTGTTGACCTTGCCGTTCAAACCCACCACGGTATTTTCGATGACCAGGTCGACCCTCTCCGGGAACTCCTGCCGAATCTTCTGCATGACCGGGATAGCGGGGTCATTCTCATCCTGGGCGGACAGGACGACCTGGTACTCGGGGTAATCCTGCGAGCAGGTGCTCCGCAGGTTCTCTTCGAGGCCCTTGTCGAGCCCGCAGATCGGCTTCAGGATAGTCACGGCTGGCCAGCCGCCGGGCGGCGCCTCGACCATCTCTGAGGCATGGGCCTGAAAACGTCGCATCGTGAGCAAACAGAGAAACCCGTAGACTGACCCTACAATGACGGGAACCAGGAGTATCCACTGGAGAAAGTCAAGCTCCATCGATGTAACCGTGTTGCCGGTACCAGTCGATGGCATCGCGGAAGGCCTCCCTGATCGGCCTCGGCCGGTAACCAAGCTCCAGCTGCGCCTTTTCCGTCGAGAAATACATTTTCTTGCGGGCGAGGCGGACGCTCGTCAGGTTGACCCAGGGCTCTTTGCCGCTGACCCTGGACCAGGCTTCCGCGATCGCGGCAACCGCCAGGACAAGGTTGTGGGGCAGGCGTATCCGGGGAGGCTTGCGGCCGGCGATCTCGGCGATCTCGGAGAGGGCCTCTTTCAAGGTCAGGTTGGCGCCGCCCAGGATGTACCGCTCGCCGACTCTGCCCCGTTCCAGTGCCAGGAGGTGGCCCTCCGCCACGTCTTCTACGTGCACGAAATTCAGGCCCGTATCCACGTAAGCGGGCATGCGCCCGGAAGCTGCGTCTATGATCATGCGCCCCGACGGCGTCGGCTTTATATCCCTCGGTCCCACCACCGTGGAAGGATTGACGATGACGACAGGGAGGCCGCGGCTCTTGACCAGTTCTCTTGTTTCGGCCTCGGCCAGGAACTTCGAACGCTTGTAGTGGCCGATCATGTCGGCAAGGGTGACGGGGGTTTCCTCATCGGCGGGACTTTCGTCTTTGTTCGAGCCCAGTACGGCGACGCTGCTCGTGTAAACTATCTTTTCCACTCCTGCGTCGGCCGCGGCGAGGACGATATTGCGGCTCCCGGTGACATTGACCTCGTACAGTTCGTCGGGGCGGGGCACCCAGAACCGGTAATCGGCGGCAACATGGAACAGTACCGAGCATCCCTTGACGGCCTTCTCCAGCGATGAACAGTCCCGCAGGTCCCCATGAACCATCTCGACCGGCAGCCCCTGGAGGTTCCGTCGGTCGCTTTGCGGCCTGACCAGAGCCCGCACTTCGTGTCCCGCGGATACCAGTTTTCTCAACACGGCCGACCCGATGAAGCCCGTCGCCCCCGTTATCAGGGTCTTCATAAATCCCGGTCCCTGCGATGTCGATGGGTTATTCTGTGAAACAAAGCATGTTTCCTTCCGCAACCGCTGCGACTTGCAATGCCTTTAGCGCTGCCCGGTAATTTTTCCCCAGCCTGATAAGACCAGCGATCTCCCCGGGCCACCAGACCAGGCGCAGCATCAGTCTGAACAGACGCACCCTTCCAAACGCATCTATGGATTCCAGGGCGCTTACAGGTACCGGAGCTTCCAAGGTGTCGGCTATTGCCCTCACCGCCAGAAAGGGAATGCCGGCCTTCACGGCCTCTCTTGCGACAGCTGCACTCTCCATATCGATCCCTGCCGCGCCCGTCTGGGCGAGAATCTTGAGCTTTTTCGGCTTGTCTGCGATGATGGAGTCGCATTCGGCCAGGTCCCCGTCATTCACGGCGATGCGGGCAGCGAGACTGCCGGAAAGTCGTTCTCTCCACGCAGTGTCGGTTGGATAAACACTGCCGTCGGCCGCTATGACGTTCCTGGGGATGATCAGACAACCCGCGTAAAGGGTAGAGTTCAGCCCGCCCGCTATCCCCCAGCTGACGAGCGCCGACACCCCTTGATCGATGAGCCTTCTGGTAGCCGAGCGGGCGTTCTCCGGACCCATTCCCGAGAGCTTTAGCAATGCGGTCCCGCGAATCAGGACTTCCCCCCGGGGATCGGCTGGCTCCTTTGACTTTGAAAGGATACGAGCCTCATCGGCCATCGCCGCGACGATACCCAGGCGCATCACAGCAGACCTTAGACCTTCTTTTTCTTCTGCATGTTCCGGTAGCGGGACAGGGCCCAATAGGGAAAATAGGCCGAATACCCGTGGTATTTCAGGTAGAACACTCTCGGGAAGCCGGGCGCCGTGAATGTATCGTCGTACCAGAGGCCGTCGTTCCCTTGGGTGCGAAGGAGGTACTCGACGCCCTTCCGGACCTCGGGGGAATCCGCATCACCGGCCGCCATCAGGCCGAGTATGGCCCATGCCGTCTGGAAGGAAGTTCCTACCGGTCCCTCGCCGGCCTTTTCCGGGAAGAAATAGGTGCTGCAACATTCGCCCCAGCTCCCGTCCGGCCTTTGTTTGCCCTTCAACCAGCGGGCTGCCCGTCGAGCTTGGAACCGAAGACCAGGGTCGTTCACGAATTCCAGGGCGGTCAGGACCGACCAGGTGCCGTATATGAAATTCGTGCCCCACCGGCCGAACCATGACCCGTCCGGTTCCTGCTCATGGCGAAGGTACTGTAGACACCTCTCCAGGACTTCTCCCCTGCGCCCCGTCATTGCCAATAGGCCCGCGCAACGGGCGCTGACATCGCTCGTCGGCGGGTCGAGGAGTGCCCCATGGTCCGCAAAGGGTATTTCGTTCAGGTAATAATGCGTGTTGTCGGAGTCGAAAGCGGCGAAGCCGCCGTTTCGTGACTGCATACCGCTGATCCATTCCGCCGCCATACGGATTGCTTCAGTGTATTCGGCATCTCCGCTGCGGAGCATCGCCCAGGCCACGACTGCGGTATCGTCGAGGTCCGGATAGTAGGCATTGTTGAACTGGAAGGCCCACCCGCCCCCCGGCATCCCCGGGTGGTTGTCCCTCCAGTCTCCGGGATGGTCGGAAAGCTGCTTGCTTCTGAGCCAGTCCAATGCGCGGCTGACAGGGCGCTTAGACGAAGGGTCGTCGTCTTCCTGTAGGACGATGCAGGCAAAGGCCGTGTCCCAAACAGGGGATACGCAGGGCTGGCAGTAAGCCGAGCCGTCTTTTCTCGAGACGAGCAGGTTTTTCAGTGCCTGTTTCGTAAGCTGCCGTGCGGGATGGTCCGCCTCATACCCCAGGCAGGCGAGGGCCTCATGGGCATTCACCATCGCCGGAAAGATCGCGCCTAGCCCGTCCGTTCCGTTGAGGCGCTCCAAGGTCCAGCGTTCGGCCTTATCCAGGGCGGCCTTTCTCATCCTGCCGGGGATCAACGGCTCAAGCCGACGGCCCATCTTATCCAGGCCGAAGAAGAGCAGGTTGAGTCGGGAACGGGCAGGGAAATAATTTTTTTCCTCTTCGGGCGGGGTTGCGAAAAGCTCGCGGACATCCACTTTCCGCGGGTTTGCCGCCTTAGGCTTGAGGCTGCACAGGATGAGCAGCGGGACCACAACCGTTCTCGACCAGTAGGAGACCTTGCTCAGGTGGAACGGGAACCAGCGAGGCAAGAGCAATAGCTCGACCGGCATGAAGGGGACGGCCCGCCAGGGGACCTGTCCGAAGAGCGCGAGGGCGATACGGGTGAACACGTTACTGCGGGCAGCTCCACCTCGGGCAAGGATGGCCTCGCGGGCCCTTCTCATGTGAGGCGCATCGGGGCTGTCGCCGGCCAGTTTCAGTGCGTAGTATGCCTTGACGGAACAACTCACGTCGAGGGCGCCGCCGGTGAAGAGGGGCCATCCGCCGTGCTCCGCCTGGTGGTCCCGCAAGTATCGAGCGATCCGGGCCTCCAGTTCATCGTCGACCTCGTCCATGTAATGCATCATCAGGATGTATTCGGCGGGAATGGTGCAGTCGGCCTCTAATTCGAAGCACCAGTAGCCCTCCGGGTGTTGGAGGGCAAGAAAGGCTTCGCGGCACTTCCGGATCGCCGTGTCGATCCGGTGTTCGAAAAGGTCTGCAGCGCTGATGTCTTTTGCTTCTCTCATCGGGCCAAAATACCTCCGTGGAATGGATAAATTTACCCTTGTGTCTCAGGTAAGAGTTTTCTTATACCATAGATTATACGCTGTCGGAAAGGAAAGTTGGGCCCTGCGACGCACTCCCTCCCAACGTCTAATCCACCGCAATCTTTACATGACCTTGCTGTTTTATGCAGGGTCACGTCATTCACGCAGTTAATTCTTTAGAATTCTTCGTGAAGCAAAAAGAACTGGCTTTTTGTCTGAACATATAGTATCAAGCGGGTATGAAGCGCTGCCCGTGTATCCCTGAAGTAGTTGAAAATGTATCATTTCACGACATTGTGGTACGTCCCATTCGTCCTGGTGAGCGAGATGGCTGGGATAGTCTCATGGCCGCGTATCATTATCTGGGGTTCCATTCTCTCGTTGGTGAAACGCTTCGCTACATAGCCGAGATCCCTCATTATTGGTTAGCCCTTCTTGGTTGGTCTACGGCGGCGTTGAAATGTCAACCTCGGGACCGGTGGATTGGATGGTCGCCGACCGTTCAATGGCAACGTCTACCACTGATTGCCAACAACTCCCGTTTTCTGATCCTGCCAGGCGTGCATGTGCCTAATCTCGCGTCGAAGATTCTGAGCCTCAACGTAAAGCGTCTTTCTGACGATTGGCATCGCATTCACGGCCACCCAGTGCTCGTGGCAGAAACCTTTGTGGACACGGCCCGTTTTACCGGTGCGTGTTACAGGGCGGCGAACTGGCAGTATCTGGGGCACACGCGAGGGTACGGAAAACATACCCGTACGTACATCTATCATGGGCAACCGAAAGCGGTTTTTGTGTTTCCTCTCCGTAAGGATGCCCTTGACCACCTCAGAAATCCAACCCCTTTCAAGAGAAAGAAGCCGACCATGCACGTTTCACAGACACAGGTAGATGATTTGATCAACATCTTGAAAACACTTCCTGATCCCCGTCACAAGCGAGGGATTCGCCACAGAAACCTCTCCCTCATTGCCTTGGCCGTGTGCGCCGTCGTGTGCGGATGCCGCAGTTATGCGGCGATCGCCCAGTGGGCAGCACAGTGTTCGCAAAAGATGCTGGAGCGTCTGTGGTGCAGGAAAAAAGAAAAGAGGTATATCCCTCCCAGCGAACCCACCCTGCGCCGGCAATTGCAAAGCATCGACGCAGACGCAGTGGATAGAGCCATTTCCTCCTGGGTGTCCCGTCTGTCCTCGGGGAATGCGATCGGCGTGGACGGGAAAACCCTCCGCGGAGCACACCGCCCTGATGGGACCCGGGTGCACCTGCTTTCTGCTTTTGTCCACCAGGAAGGCATCACGATTGCCCAAAGAGAAGTCCCTGCCAAGACGAATGAAATCCCTGAAGCAAAACCATTGTTGGCACCACTGGAGTTGAAGGGAAAAGTCGTCACCGCAGACGCTTTCCACACCCATGAGAATCTCGCCCGCTTCCTCGTTGAGGACAAACATGCCGATTACTGCTTTACCGTCAAGAACAATCAGGCAACGCTGAAAGATGCCATCGCCTACCTCGGCCTGAACGAGGATTTTCCCCCCTCATCATGAAATCCTGGACAAGGGCCATGGCCGCCTGGAAACCAGAAAAATCTGGACCTCTACCGATCTCAATGACTATGTAGATTTCCCCTATTGCGGACAGGTCGCCTGCATCGAACGCCATACGGAATACCTCAAATCAGGCAAAACGCGCTATGAAATCGCTTACCTTATTACCAGCTTATCTCCCCAAAAGGCCACCCCGGAACAACTCCTTGCCCTCAATCGAGGACATTGGAGCATCGAAAATAAAAATCATTATGTCCGGGACGTCACCTTCGATGAAGACCGTTCCCAAATACGAACCCATACCGGCCCAAGGATTATGGCTACCCTGCGCAACCTTGCCATCAACATCTTGCGAACGGCCGGATTCACCAATATCGCCCAAGGAATCCGCTCTATGGCCGCCAAACCTTACCGTGCCCTGTCACTAATCGGTGCATAGACATCATTCCCCTCGCCATCCTCCCGCACGCATCGTAGCCGTGACGCAACGACTTCCTCTGACTATCCCCTGATGCGAACATCCCTTCCTCGCTCCGTCTCGCCTTATTCTCCCCCATCACTCAGTCCAATGTGAAAATCCACCTACCTTCCTCAAAAATACTCCCGTGACTTTGACGCGTCCCTGCTGTTTTATGGAAGAGGGTGGCGAAAGGTGTCGAGATGTGCTATAGAACAACGTTTATTCAGACCGGATTCCCTTGCGGGGAGAGAAAAGGGAGGAAAAATCATGAAGGAAAAGGTTCAAAAAGCGATCAATGATGTGAGGCCGAATCTTCAGGCCGACGGCGGAGATGTTCAGCTCGTGGACGTGAGCGATGACGGTATCGTGAAGGTGCGTCTCGTCGGGGCCTGTGCCGGCTGCCCGATGTCCCAGATGACGTTGAAAGCGGGGATCGAGAAATACCTGAAGCAGATGATCCCCGAGGTCAAGTCGGTTGTATCCGTGTAGTGAAGAGCGGTTTCAGCAGCTAAAAGATTATCGGAGGTTTTTGCAGAAATGGCTTATACGATCACAGATGAGTGTATCGCCTGCGGCAGTTGTGAAAGCGAATGTCCGGTGGAAGCGATCAGTGAGGGGGACGAAAAGTACGTAATCGATGAAAAATTGTGTACCGATTGCGGTGCCTGTGCCGATATCTGCCCCGTCGAAGCGATCATGCCCGGTCCGTAGTTTTTGAGGCCGCAAAAGATTGGGGAATCACTTCCCTCCAAAAGGTGGTTCCCCAATCTTTTTCCCCACACCGGGGCCGGTTTTTTTAGACTTCAGAAGGCGGAAAAATGGGATGTTTCATCACTTTCGAGGGGATTGAGGGCTGCGGGAAGACGACCCAGATACGGATGGCCGGAGAGTTCCTGGAAGCGAAGGGCATCCCGGTGATAGTGACGGAGGAACCCGGCGGTACCGCCCTCGGTGCCGAACTCAGGAAGCTTCTCCTGAACCGGTCGGACTTTGAGTTTTGTACCGAGTCGGAACTCTTTCTTTTCCTTTCCGACAGGGCCCAGCATGTGAAGGAGTTGATAATGCCGGCCCTGAGCCGGAATATGTGGGTCCTCTGCGACCGTTTTACCGACGCCACAGTGGCTTATCAATGCTTTGGCAGAGGCCTTGACCGGGACGTCGTCAGGGGGATGGTGGATTTTGCCGCCGCTGGTCTGAGGCCCCGTCTAACCTTTCTTTTCGACCTCCCCGTCGAAACGGGGCTGGCAAGGGCCATGGACCGGGGCTCAAAGACGGGGTACGCATCGGAGGCAGATCGTTTCGAGAGCGAGAAGGTTGAGTTTCACCGTCGGGTCAGGGAAGGCTATCTTGTCCTTGCCGGGGAGGAACCGGAAAGGTTTTTCGTGATCGATGGGCGAAAAGAAATTCCGGCCGTTCAGCGTGAGGTTTCTTCCCGTCTCACAAAGCTCATCGATGCACGAAATGACGGTTGAGGCGAGCCATGTCCTTCAAGGATCTCCGGGGGCAGGAATCGCAGATAACCCTTCTTCGGAATGCCATAGAAAAAGACCGCCTTTCCCACGCCTACCTCTTCTTCGGGATGAAGGGTGTGGGCAAGAGGACGACGGCGGAGGTTTTTGCGAAGGCCCTGAATTGCGCCGAGGGTCAGATAGACGCCTGCGACAGGTGCATCTCCTGCTTGAAAATCGAAAAGAGCAATCATCCTGACGTGATGGTTCTCAAAGCCGCGGGTCAGTTCATCCGGATACAGGAGATCCGGGAGATCCGGAACCAGATGGGGTTCAGACCGTTCGAGGGGAGAAAGAGGGTTTTTATCCTCGTCGACGCGGAGACGATGAACATCGCAGCGGCTAACGCCCTCCTGAAAACCCTGGAAGAACCGTCTCCGTCGAATATCCTGATTCTCCTGAGCTCGCGTCCCCACCGGCTTCCCGCAACGATCATATCCCGGTGCCAGAAGGTTCGCTTCCGTCCCCTCGCCCGCGAAGATGTCGCCGGTTATCTCAGAGAGAAGATGGGTCTCGGGGAGGAAGAAGCGGATTTACTGGCGGCATCGGCGGGGGGAAGTATCGGGAGGGCTGTAGAGATGCAGAGGGATTCGGAGCTCCAGGCGCGAGAGCGGCTGATCGCCGGCATTTCCCGGTGCCGTAAGGACGACCCTATGGGACTGCTTTTGATGGCCGGCGCCTTGGGTAAGGAGCGGGAAGCCATCCTTAAGAGTCTCGACATCCTGAGAAGCTGGTACCGGGATGTGTTGGTTTACAGCAAGACGGGTGGGGGAGAGAACATGATTCATCGGAACCATCTGGAGACGGTGAAGACCTTCGCAGAAAAACTCACGACAGCGGATGTTCTGAAGAATGTCACGGCCATCAACCGGGCCGTCCGCGCCGTCGAGCGTAATGCCAATAAACATTTGACATTGGAAACCCTGCTGTTTAAATTGGTGCATCCCGACGGATGAACAGACGTAGTTTGAATAGACACCGTGGGCCGGCCTCGAAGGCGCACGGGAAGAATCGCGATAGAAGATGAAGAACGTTGTCGGCGTAAGGTTCAATAAACAGGGAAAAGTATACACCTTCGATGCGACGGACCAGCCTCTGATTAAAAAGGGGGATAGGGTCATCGTCGAGACGGAGAACGGTCCGGCAGTGGGAAACGTAGTGACGGCGGTGAGGACCGTGTCCGAGGAGCGTCTGCCCACAGACCTGAAGAAGGTTATCCGCAGGGTCTCGCCGGAGGACCAGGGAATCGAAGAAAGGAACCGGCTGGTCGAGAAGGAGGCCAAGGCATTCTGCCTTGAACGCATCCGGGAGAGAAACCTGCCGATGAAACTGGTGGAAGTGGAGTGTCTATTCGACAGGTCGAAGATCGTATTCTATTTCACGGCAGACAACCGGGTTGATTTCCGGGAGCTCGTGAAGGACCTTGTCCAGCGGTTCAAGACCCGGATAGAGCTGCGGCAGATCGGGGTCAGGAACGAGGCGAGGATCTTCGGCGGGGTGGGCATATGTGGTAGAGAGCTCTGTTGCGTCGGATTCCTGCAAAACCTGGACACTGTGTCGGTAAAGATGGCGAAGGAGCAGAATATGCTCCTCAACCCCGAAAAGATATCGGGTCTTTGCGGCAGGCTCATGTGCTGTCTTGCTTTCGAGCATGAAGCTTACGTCAGCATGAAAAAGTCGGTCCCGAAGGTGGGCAAGAGCATCGACACGCCTGCCGGACGCGGTGAGGTCGTCAGACACAACATCGTCAAGGGGACCGTTTCAGTGAAGGTCGAAGACGGCAAGGAAGTCGAGGTCAAGGTCGAGGACTTACAGAAGGGGGATTCGTCGCGGCATCCGCTCTAAGAGAAAGGTATGGCCATGGAAGAAAAGATCTTTTACGTCACGACACCTATTTATTACGTCAACGCCTCTCCCCATATCGGTCACGCATACACGACGATCGTTGCCGATGTCATGGCCAGATTTTACCGCCTCTCGGGCTACAGGACGTTTTTTATGACGGGGACGGATGAACACGGCGACAAGATAGCAGAAGCGGCCAGAAAGGCAAACACCACCCCCAAGTCCTACGCGGACATGGTCAGCGCCCAGTTCCGGGAACTCTGGCCGCAGCTGGCGATCACCAACGATTACTTCATCAGGACGACCGACGAGAACCACGTGAAGACGGTCCAGTTGATCCTGAAAAAAGTCTACGACGCCGGCGACATCTATTTCGGCAAGTATGAGGGTTATTACTGCGTCGGATGTGAGCGGTTCTACATGGAGACTGAGCTCGTCGACGGCAAGTGCCCCGACCACCAAGTGGAACCGGAATTCCGTCAGGAAAACAACTACTTTTTCCGGATGAGTCGCTACCAGGACTGGTTAATCGACTACATCAAGGGCAAGCCCGATTTCATCCGGCCCGAGCGTTACCGCAATGAGGTACTTGCCTTCCTGCGGGAACCCCTGGAGGATCTCTGCATCTCCCGGCCCAAATCGAGGCTCGAATGGGGCATCACGCTCCCCTTCGACGATGACTACGTGACTTATGTCTGGTTCGACGCCCTGATCAACTACATCTCCGGGATCGGCTACCCCTACGGGGAAAATTTCAAGACCTTCTGGCCCTGGGCGGAGCACCTGATCGCCAAGGACATCGTCAAGCCCCACGGCATCTACTGGCCCACCATGCTCAAGGCCGCCGGGATCGAGCCCTTCAGACACCTGAACGTCCACGGTTACTGGAACGTCGAACAGAGCAAGATGTCGAAGAGCCTCGGTAACGTCGTAAGGCCCCTCGACCTCAAGGATAAATACGGCCTTGACGCCTTCCGTTACTTCCTGCTCCGCGACATGGTCTTCGGCCTGGACTCGACCTTCAGTGAAGAAAGCCTGGTTGCGCGGATAAATTCCGACCTGGCAAACGACCTCGGCAATCTGGTCAGCCGGGTGACGGCGATGGCGGTCAAGTATTGCAGGGAAGGGAAAGTGCCCAGGCCTGGCGCTCCGGCCCCGGAGGACGAGGGTCTCATATCGAGGGGCGAGGGCCTCTTCCCGCAGGTGGAGGCCGCCTTCCGAGAGCTTGCGTTCCACAAGGCGCTCATCGAGATATGGGGTTTCATAAACCTTACAAACAAGTACATCGTGGAACGGGAACCATGGAACCTCGCCAAGGACAAGGCCGCCGGAGAAAGACTGGAGACGGTCATCTACAATCTCCTCGAGTCCCTGAGGGTCGTTGCGGTCCTCGTCTCGCCTTTCATGCCCGATGCGGCGGAAAAGATATTCGCTCAAGTCGGCGTTCGCGACGGGGCGCTCAAGAACCATGAAAGCATCAAAAAATGGGGTGGTCTGCCCGCGGGAGGCACATTGGCGAGGGCTGAGGCGCTGTTTCCCCGCGTAGAATCCGTCATGGAGGAAAAAGTGGAAGAGAAAAAAGAAGCGACGGCCCCGGTCAAGCCGGAGATCAGCTACGAAGAATTCCAGAAGGTCGACCTGCGGGTGGCGAAGGTGGTCGAGGCGGAGCGGGTGCCGAAGTCGACCAAACTTATCAAGATGAAAATCGACATGGGAGAGGAGCGGACGATCGTCGCGGGTATCGGTGCCGATTACAAGCCGGAAGACTTGGTCGGGAAGTTGATCGCCGTGGTTGCGAACCTCAAACCGGCAAAGCTCATGGGTGTCGAGTCCCGGGGTATGCTCCTCGCCACGGACGCCGAAAGCGGCCTCACCCTCCTCACCTTCGACGGGAAGGCGAAGCCCGGAGCGCAGATAAGGTAGAAAAGGAGCTCACAATTTCCTGTGGCTTCTTCTTACTCCCCCTCATCGTACCGATCCGCCGCGGCGGGAGGGACGGCTCTTCTCTCAGAACCGGGTGTTTTCTCGCCCTTCAGCGCAGCGGGGACGGCCACGGGGACATCGGGGGCCGTGACGTACTTGCTCACCTGATCCTGGGTGTTGAGGACGTTCAGTTTCTCGAAGAGGAAGGCGAACTTTGTCTCCAGCTCTCTCCCGATTTCACGGAGTAGATACGGCGGGAGATTCCACATCTCTTCCTTGAAGGGACCGAAGGCCTTCTTGCGGGTCTTGTAGATGAATTGTTCTTCCGTGTCCTTCGGGCTGCGTTCCTCCGCGAGCTTCGTTCTTAGGTAATCGTAGATTTTATTCCGCAGCGCTTCGGGGAAGGATGGGCTGTCGAAGATGATATTCTGAAATCCCGTCGCCAGGTGGATCTCCGCCGTCCCCGTCTTCGGGAACTTGTCGAACGCCTCGTCGGGGAGGGTGGATGCACCGTGCTGGACGGCCCCGGCCAGCCCGAATCTTTCCCTTGCCACCCGTGATAAGCGTTCCAGGGTGTCGAAGTCTATCTTCACCCGGGCGATCGTGCCGTCGGGCAGGACGACGCCGCCGTGGGACGTGCCGGTCTGGACGCTGATCTTGCTGATCCCCTCGAGGCCCTTTCCTTTCTTGGCGAGCTCTTCGAGATAGCCCTCCATGAAGGCCTCCAGCTCTTCGACGGTGCTGTTCTTTCCCCCGACCTCTCCTATCTCACCGCCCACCGAAACCGTGATCCCGTCCGGCTCCCGTTGCCGGATCAGGGCCGTCATGTCTGCGGCGATACAGAAGTTGTTGCGCTGCTGTTCTAAGATGGTGGGCTTGCTCAAGTCCACTACGGTCGACGAGTCGATGTCGATGTTGTAGAAACCGGCCTCGATTGCCTCCTCGACCAGGGCGCTTACGGCGCCCAGTTCCTTCTCCGGCTCTACGGCGAACCTTTTGGCGCTCACCTGAAAGTGGTCTCCCTGAAGGAAAAGGGGCCCCCTGTATCCTGTTTTGACGGCGGCGCCGGTGATGACGGCGGCATACTCAGACGGCCGCTGCTCTGTGTAACCGATCTCGGACCGGGCGATCTCGAAGATGAAAGGACCCACCTTGCCCTTCAGGGCGACACGGAACACCGCCTGGGCCGATTCATAAGTCAGGCCGCGCAGGTTCATCGCGGGGACGGTGAATCCCGAGACCTCGCCTTTCCCCATGGCACGGTAAAGGTTGTGGATGGAGGCCGGTATGATGCCGAGTGTCGATGCCGTCCGACGGATAAGCCAGCGTGCGGCATCCCTGACGTCAACCGAAGGGCTGAAAACGGCGGAATAAACAAGGTCGTCGATCAGGGTCTGCCGTAGTTTGTCTCCGTCGGAAATTTTCACCCGGTTGTCGTCGATTTCCAGAATGCCCCGGACGCCGTCGTTCAATTGCTCTAAGCTATCGTAGATCATCGGAACCGCCCCTTGGAGGTATTGTTTGAGTTCCTTTTTTGTCTATCTCTTACTCTTACTCTTAGCCCTTTTCCAGGAATTCCTTCGCCTTTTCCACCTCGTAGTGGCTCCCCGTGTAGATGGGAGACCTATGGTCGAGGTTTTCCGGCCGGATGGAGAGGATATCCCTGAGCCCGTCCGTGGCCTTCCCGCCGGCCTGCTCGATGATGAAGGCCATAGGTTGGAGTTCGAAGATCAGGCGCAGCTTCCCCTGCGGGGCGTTCCGCAGGGCAGGGTAGCAGAAGATACCGCCTCTCTTGATGAGGATCTGGTTGAGGTCGGGGACGAATCCACCGCTGTACCGCAATTTGTAGCCTTCTTTCTCGAGGAATTCTACATACTTTAGGTGAGCCGGTGTCCAGTCCCTTCTTAAACCCCCGAGGCTGTATATAGACCCTCTCTCTTCCAGTACGATGTTTTCCTCGGAAAGGACGTATTCTCCCTCCCGGTTCAAGACGAACTCATGGGTACCTTTGCCCGCCGAATAGACCATCGTAATCAAGGGGCCGTATGTTATGTACATGGCCGCCACGAGGGTCTGTCTGCCGCTTGTCAGGATTGAGCCGTCGTGTATCCCGATGATCGTTCCGATGGACAGGTTCGTATCCACCAGAGAAGAACCGTCAAGGGGGTCGGCGGTTATGTAGTACTTGCCGTGGTTCTCGGAAATAGGGATGACGGAGTCCCGCTCTTCGGAGGCGTATTCGCGGACGAAGCCGGAAAACCGCATCTGGGCGAGCAGTATCTCATCCGCGCTCCTGTCCAGCGCAAGCTGCTCTTCTCCGTAAATGTTCCGGAAACCCGCCAGTTTGCGGTTCGACTCGTGAATCTTGGCCGAGATGTACTTCCCCGTGACGGCGATCTGCCAGATGAGTCTGCGCAACTCCGTCTCAACGCCGGCCATCCACATGTGCCGCCTCAGGTCTACCGCAAGCTGGGTCGCATCGGATATGTTGTCCATGGTCATCATCCTCATGTAAGAGTTTGCGATTTTTTTAACAATTAACAAAAATCTTTACAAGCAAAATGTACTGTTCTTTTTCCAAGAGAACAGTGTGATTTGAATCGGCATGGATTTTTTCGTTGACAACCCCTCCATAGGGGCGTACAAAAATAACAATCGCGTCTAATTTTAATCGAATAACCAATCAACTTACAACGTAAGAAAGGAGAGGTGGCGTCATGAGTAGACGGTGGTTTGGTGTTGTGTTGTTTCTTGTTGCTGCAACCCTGGCGGTGGGCTGCGCAGCCCAGAAGGGTGTTGCCGTCAAGGCACAGGATCTCAACCCAAAGATTTCGGGGCAACAGCTGATCCCGAAAGTCGAGAATTTTCTTGTCATCTTAGATGGAACGGCATCTATGGCCGATCCTTACAAGGGAACAACGTCGAAGTCTTCGTTCGCCAAAGGGCTCGCTTCCCTGATGAACCAGACGATTCCCGACATTCCGCTCAATGCCGGCCTCAGAACTTTCGGCGATGTTTCACCATGGTCATTCCAGAAGACCGCCCTTTACTACGGGATGACCCGCTACACTAAACCGGCGTTGGAGGAAGCCATAGACAAGGTGGGGACGCGCGGAGACAGTCCGCTGGAAGTAGCCATCGCCGCGGCAAGCGATGACTTGAAGTCGGTAAAGGGCAGGAGTGCCCTCATCATCTTCAGCGACGGGGAAGACATGACCAACGCCCCGGTGCAGGCCGCGAGAAAGATGAAATCTCTCTATGGAGACCGGCTCTGTATTTACACTGTTCTTACCGGTAACAGTCCTGTGGGCAGAAAACTCCTCGAGAACGTAGCCGCCGAGGGCAAATGCGGATTCTTTGTTACTGGGGAAAGCATCGCCTCGAGTGAAGGGATGGCAGATTTTGTGGAAAAGGTGTTCCTGACCAGGAAACCGCGTGCGGCAGCACCGGCACCCGTTGTTGCACCTCCTCCTGCCCCGGCAGTTGAGGAAGAGAAAGCGGCTAAGGCACCCGCGGAGGCCGCCACGGTCAAGGCCCCGGAGAGGATTGCTTTGGTCATCCACTTCGACACGGGCAAGGCAGTGGTTAAATCGAAGTACTGCAGTGAGATCGAAAGGGCTGCCGAGTTTCTCAAGAAAAACCCCGATGCTACTGCCTTGATCGAAGGCCATACGGACAGCGTGGGGACAGAAGCGTTCAACATGGAGCTCTCCCAGCGCCGTGCCGAGGCCGTAGCAAACATCCTCGTACAGAAGTATGGGATCGATAAATCGCGCATCAAGACCGCTTGGTATGGTTTCAAGAAACCCGTTGCCGACAATAAGACGGCCGACGGACGGCAGAAAAACCGCAGGGTGGAAGCCATTTTCGAAACGAAATGATTCGGCGACCCGCTAAGAAGTGATTCAGACAATTCCGCCTTCCCCGTGCGTGGGAAGGCGGAACTTATCGTTGACGTCCTCGTAAAAAGTCCAAAAACGTCATGCCGGACTCGA
>Ga0116147_1003026_pt1 | contig 16328 bp, 10 predicted proteins | sample AD_JPNHG3_MetaG_FD_89749 | JGI IMG/M metagenome (GOLD analysis project Ga0116147, IMG submission 89749) | Active sludge microbial communities of municipal wastewater-treating anaerobic digesters from Japan - AD_JPNHG3_MetaG | ecosystem: Engineered > Bioreactor > Anaerobic > Digestate | place...
CCCACGTGCTCGGCTACGCGCGGGACCGCGCCAGACCCCTCGCTTTCTCACGATCACGGCCAAGAAACAAGAACGACAACGCCCGCGTGGAGCAAAAGAACGCCTCCGTCGTCCGCGAATACTTCGGCTACGAGCGCATCGACCGCTTCGAACTCAAAAGGGATCTGGACATCCTGTGCGCGAAGATATCGCTGTACAACAACCTCTTCCGCCCCTGCAAGCGACTCATCTCCAAAACCAAAAGGCCGGACTCGCACGGCTTCTCCAAGCGTTACGACAAACCCGCCACGCCCCTCGAAAGGGTGATTGCGTCTGGATACGCGGACCCCGCCGTGATCCGGCGTCTTGCCGCGCTCCGCGAAAAGGCCAATCCGATCCGCCTCCTTGAGGACATCCGACGCCGACACGGCCTCATCCTCCGCAAGCAGGAAAAACTCGCCAGACTGGAGAAGCAAGGGAAACTCTCCCGTGCCCCCCTCCAGCCGGAGTACCGGCAGGAGGGGGGCACGGGACGCAACCCTCGTCATGTCAGCGCGGAAACCGCGCTTTCTTCAGACTCCTTCGGTGTCCAGTATTTGACGGATCGTCAACGTGCCAAAAAAACCTTCGGTGTCTTTTCTATTTGACGGATTGCGCGAGAGACAGGATTACATGATTTCCGACAGCTTCGCTTCGGCAGGGAGAATCCCATAATTTACATGTTTAATCTGTGAGAATCGATGCAATCCGCGGACAAGCACTATAATGAATAATTCCCCCGGGTTTTAGGCTTGCATTGCCGTGACAAGAAAGTATTATTCATTCTGATGAACAAAGAGGAGATAGGAAAGGCGTTTGCCGTGAGGCGCGATACCCTTGGCATTACGCAGGCACGGCTGGCGAAGTTGAGCGGGGTATCGGTGCACACGCTTTCCAATCTGGAGACGGCGCGCGGTAACGTCACCCTCGACGTGCTTCTCAAAGTGGCGAAGACCCTCGGCTGCAAAGTGACGGTTGGCGTATGAAAAAGGGCATTTGGAGCCCTGCGGCAATCATCAAACGGGGAGTTTGAAAACGAAAACACGCGAATCTATCCTTTCTGCCACACGCCGGGACTTTGTCTTGGGTTCGGCTGCTTTTCTGGCGGCAGGCAAGGGCTTGGCAAAACAGCCGCGTAATCCTGCCGTCGAGGAGGAGTTGAAACGCCAGATTGCCGCAGAGCAGATTGCGGGCGGCGTGTGCGGACTCGTGGATGGCCCCATTTATGCCGTGGGCGACCGCACGCGCAATCCCACTGTCACGCCGATGACGCCCGATTCGCTTTTCGACCTCGCGAGTGTGGGCAAGACCTTCACGACAAGCCTCTGCGCGATGCTTGTGGCGGATGGTAAGCTGGAGCTTGATGCGCCGTTCACGAAGTACTTGCCTGAGCACGTCCTCGCAAAAGAGAACTGCGCCATCACGGTGCGTGACCTTGCGATGCACATCGGTGGGTTCGACAACTCCAAGCCCTATATCCTCAAGGAGCCGAATGCCGCTGCTTTCGATGCGGCGCTCTTCAAGAAGCGTCCGGTACGGGCACGCGGCATCAAATATGAATACGCGTGTTCAAACTTTATCTATCTCGGCAAGATTGTGGAGCGTCTCACGGGACTGGAACTCGAAGCAGCGGCAAAAAAGATGCTGTGGGAGCCGCTGGGCATGAAAGACACCTATTGGCACGACATCCCCGGTCATCCGCGTGCCGTTCAAGTGTTCACAAACAACCGGCCCGCGATCGGCATGCGTAGTGACGAACAGGCACGTAGCTATCCAAGCGCGACAGGCAATGGCGCGACGTTCTCATCCATTGCCGACATGCTGCTTTTCGCGGACGACCTGCTGCACCGTAAGCATTTCAAGAAGGCGTACTATGATCTCCTCTTCATACCCTGCTTCGAGAAAGACGGTTCACGACGCAGTTTCGGCTGGGACATGAGTGCCAAGATCGTACCGAACGGATGGAGCCGTGCCACCATTGAGCATGGCGGACACACGGGCATCACGATCGCGATCGATCCCGTGAACAGGTATTCGGGCATTGTGATGACAAACCGCACCGGCGGCTGGTGGCAGGGTTACGAATGCCGTATGCGCATCCTCTCGCTCATGTCGGGCTGCCCAGTGAGCTAGGGGATGAGTCTTTCTTATTGTTGTTTGAGATACATTTCCACCACTGGGACTTCGACATCTGGTTTCAGAACCGTCGGGGTGCGGGTGCTTTCACCCGCAACATCGTCTTGTGTAAAAGGGTGATGCGCACATGCTCTTTTTCGCAGGCGGGATTGACTTTTCCCACCCCCTCATAAACAATATGGGTTTATTGGGAGAGAGGAGTGTGACGATGATGAACATCACACGACGCACCTTTTTGGGTAGCGCCGCAATGTTCACCGCGGCTGCGGGGTTGCGGGGTGAGAACGTCCCCCCCGTGACACCTTTCGATTCTGCGGCGTATACGGCACTGCGAAAGCAATTGCGGGCGTTCTATCCTGACGAATGCCGCGGCGTGGCGAAGGATCCACGTCAGCCGGAAAGTGAAAAGAAGATCGCTGCCGAGGTGCGGGCCTGGGCGAACGCGAACCCTGGGTTCGACGCGCTCGATATCCGGCGCGAAAGCTACCGGGCGATGACGCGCCACTTCGTGCCGTTCCTTTTCACCGAGTCGCCGTTCTATTTCGAGGCTGGCGTCAACGGCGGCTGGAGCGGGGCGCGCCCGGCCCGCGTGGTGAACGCAATATGCGGGCGCTTCTACAAAGAGAAGAACCTGATCCCTGACGAGGCGTTCCGCCTGCTCAGAAAACGCAACGGCGAACGCATGGCACTCTGTTGCGGGCCGTTCGTGGACGACATGCACCATGTGCCGCCGATCCGCGTCGTCCTCGCCAAGGGTTTCGGCGGCATCCGCGCCGATGTTGCGGCCGCGTTGGAGACGTGCCCCAAGAACGATCCGTACGGACGGAAGTTGCTTGAAACGGCGCTGGTCGGATTCGACACCCTGCGCGACCTCCAACTTGCCTTCGCCCGCGAGGCGCAGAAGCGACTGGAAGATCCCGCGCTTGATGCCACCGGCCGCCGCCACTTCACGCGCATCGCCGAGAGCGCGCAACGCTGCCCCTGGGAGCCGCCGCAGACATTTTTCGAAGGGCTCAACACGCTCTGGTTCATCCGCGAGATCCTGGGTTATACCGATGGCCTGATGATCTATGCGTTGGGGCGTCCCGACGCATGGCTGTACGATCTCTATCGCGCCGACCTTGCCGCCGGACGCCTCACCGAAGCGGAGGCTGCGGATCTGGTGGCCCGCTTTCTGATCACCGCCGACTGCCATCACGATGGCATGATTCCCGTCGACTCCTACTCCGACCACGAGATGGAGATTCCGATGTCGCTCGGCGGTTGCGACAAGCACGGCAAGCCGGTCTACAACGAGTTGACGCGCCTCTTTCTCGATGCGCACATCGGTACGGACTGCGTCTTCCCGAAGCTCCACTGCCGCATCGCTTCGGACTCGCCGCAAGAGTATCTGGCCAAGATCGGCGGCATGCTCACCAAGGGTCACGCCGTCTTTGCGCTCCTGAATGACGACCGCTACATCCCCCAGTATATCAGGCAAGGTTTTCCCGTGGAGGACGCCCGCGAGTACACCGGTGCCGGCTGCTGGAACGGCTACATTGACTCCGTCATGGATGTGGATGGCGCCAACTACGTTTCGGTCATGCGCACCTTCGAGCTGGCGATCCACCGCGATCCGAAGGTAGAGCGGGAAGCCAGGATCCGCATCGATCCCCTCGATGGCGTAACGAGCTTTGAAGAGGCGCGCAACATCGCTTATCGCAACTTCATCCGTTTCTTCCGCGACGTGATGAGCGAGTACACGCGTTACGGCGCACAGAACGCCAAGGTCTTTCCGCACCCGGTCTACTCGATGTGTCTGCGGGGGGGTATCCAGAGCCGCCGCGACACCACCGAAGGCGGCATCCCCGCGCGTCCGCGTGTGATCACGCTCGGCTTCATCGGCAACGTGGTCGACTCGCTCCTCGCGATCAAGCACCTCTGCTTCGACACGAAAACCTGCACGTTGCCGGAACTGCTCGCGGCGGTACGGAGCAACTGGTCCGGTCCGCGCGGCGCGGAACTCCGCAAGGCGGCGTTCGCCGGACCGTACTGGGGCGACGGCACGGAGCAGACATGCGGCGAGATGGCTTGGTGGATACGACGGATTCATGACGACATCGAAGGGTTTGCCAACGATCAGGGCGACGCCTACCGGCTGGCCATCTACACCTACCGCGAGTTCATGTACTGGGGCAACGCCACCAAGGCGACCCCTGACGGACGCAGGGACGGTGACCGTCTGGCGCAGGGCTTCTCTCCAAGCGAATACCGCTGCAAGGAGGGCGTGACCACTGTGCTCAACGCCATCGGCACGCTGCCGCATGAGTGCCTGTTCGCTTCCAACGCCAACCTCACGTTCGACAAGACCGCCATGAGTCCGGAGACGTTCGCCGCCGTGTTCCGCGTGTACGCGAAAAAGTGCGGCCACCTGCTGCAACCTAACTGCAACTCGGTGGAGCAACTTCTTGAAGCGCAGAAGCATCCCGAGCGCTATCAGTATCTCATCGTCAAGGTATGCGGGTTCTCTGCACGCTTCGTGGCACTCTCGAAACGCTGGCAGGACGAGGTGATCCAGCGCCATCGCCTGCGATGAGGAAACGCCAGATGGGATTGTTTAACGCGACAGCGCGGGGAATGCTAGGGTGGCCATGCTGTCGCGCGGATTATCGATTTTTTAGGGTTGACTCTTTTCACCCCTTGCCCGCATGATAGGCATCAATCAGGGGAGCCGGAATGTTTCCGTTCTTTTAATGCAGGAGCAGTTCCAATGAGCGATGGGAATCGACGTGATTTCTTAAAGGGCACGGCGTGGATGTTGAGCGCGGCGGCGGCTGGGTGTGTAAACAATCGGCCTTTTGGCGAATATCCATCCGTTGCAAATTTTACCGTTCCTCCGATGACTAAGGTTCGGATCGGTTTTGTAGGTGTTGGTGAGCGCGGCACGTGGGCTGTTAAACGCATCAGCAACATCCCCGGTACTGAGACGGCTGCTCTTTGCGATTTGCGTCCCCAGCAGATTCCGCCACTGATAGAATATTTGAATAAAAAGAAAAGCCCCGGAACGTTGCACACTTACGCCGGGAAGGATGACAGTTGGAAGGGACTGTGTGACGATGCTGCTGTCGACATCGTGTATCTTTGCACGCCAGCGGATCTTCATGCACGCATGGCAGTGTATGCGATGAACGCAGGCAAGCATGTCATGGTCGAGGTTCCTGCTGCCAAGACCCTTGATGACTGCTGGGCGATTGTCGAGGCAAGCGAGCGCAATCGCGTGCATTGCATGATGTTGGAGAACTGCGTATATGGTGAGAATGAGCTGCTGGCATGGAACCTGTGCCATCAAGGTCTCTTGGGAACGCTAACACATGCCGAGGGCGGGTATATTCACCTTTTAACGTGGCGTCACTTGGAGAATCATTTCCGGAATCGGCATCATCAAAAACCGGGCACGGTCGTTCATACATATGGAAACTCATACCCGACACATGCTCTCGGACCGATTTGCACCTATATGGACATGAATCGTGGCGACCGGATGGAGAAGGTCGTTTCGATGTCGTCGCTGTCTGCCGGTCATCGTGAGTTTGCGCGGCATTTTTATAAGCCCGATGATTGGCAGAACAATATCGAGTGGCGGACGGGGGACATGAATACGTCGATCATTCGGACAGCTTTGGGGCGTACGATTATGATGCAGATCGACATGTCAACACCCCGTCCTTACAGCCGCATCAATTTGATACAGGGCACCAAGGGGTGCTTTTATGACTATCCTCTCCGCATTACTTACAGTGACGAGCCGGGTGGACAGAAGGGGCATGAGTGGTTCGACAAAAAGAAACTTGAGAATGTACGAAAACTGCATATGCATCCCCTCTATAAGGACGCGGGTGAGATAGCAAAGAAAATCGGCGGACATGGCGGCATGGATTTCATGATGGATCTTCGTTGGGTGTTTTGCTTACAGAATGGACTCCCGCTGGACATGGACGTTTACGATCTCGCCAGTTGGAGTTCCATTGTGCCGTGTTCCGCTGATAGTGATCGGCGTGGCGGGGAAGTTGTTGAATTGCCTGACTTTACCCGCGGGGCATGGAAAACGGCGAAACCGATCAGCATTGGCTCGATTGATATTACAAAAATGGGGCTGGAGAATGCGCACAGATAAACGACCTTGCGATTTTTGAAAGCACCCTGCAAGAAAACAAACAATCGTTGCTCATCGCACTTATCAATGCTCCCAGATGCCGTCTTTCTTTACCGCGCGGCGCGGATGAGTTCGATTGATTTCGGATTGAGCCGACCTTCCGGAGAGATGCCGATGTTAATGGTGGCGGCCGACCCGGTCTCCCTTGCCTTGCGGAGGTAAGCACCGAGCGTTGCCACGTCGTAGATCGGATCCGGGAAATCGCGTTTCTCAAGCCGCGCGTCCATCGCCGCCTTGTCAAAAAGCTCGGGACGTGTCGGCATCAGGTGCTGGACGCCGGCCCACGAGGCCGTGGGCCAGGTCCAGAACCCTCCCCAGTACCCGTCGATCGGGAAAAGGTGGTGACGGACCGCAGCGGCGGGGGGAGCCGTATCGAGATCCGGAAGCGCGAACTTCAACGCGCTCGCTTCGCCGGCCGTATAGTCGCACGGACCGTAGGCGGAAAAATTGTTCGCGCCGGAGTTGAACGCGATCGCCGCCGCAGGGTTGCCGGCGCGGCAGGCCTCGCACCACAGCTTCCAGTTGACGCCGTTCGGATATTGTACCCCGAGACCGTCGAGCCACCAGCCGTCACAGTTTTTTTCGAGCCGGATCGCCCATTCTTTCAGCACCAGGGGCCAGCGCCGTTCAAATTCGGTGCGGTCTTCAGTGGAGTTGTCCCAGCAGAGTCCTTTCTGCACAGAATGGTCATCACATCCGTCCTTCACAAAATCACAGGCGGCGTAGACGATGAACCGTTTGCCGCGCGCCTTCACGCCGCAGGCGATTTCGGCGAGCAGGTCACGCTTAGGCACATGACCGGGTCCGCAGAATTTCGTGAATGTTTCACTCGGCGAGCAATAGGCGCCGCGGCACTGGCCAGCGGTAAAGATGAGCCATTCGGCACCGGTCTTGTCAAAGTCCTTCAGAAACGCATCGACGTTAAACGCGTCCGTCCAGCGGTCAATGTCACGGTTCGACGGAAAGAGCCAGTGGACCATCAAGCCGTATTTGCCGCGCATCCAGTCCGCCCGTCCCGGTTTCGCTGGAGACACAATGTTTTCCTTCGGTGGCTGCGTGCGGCGGAGGAGGAGACGGTCGATCCAGATGCCGTTCGGACGCGTTGAGCCGGGAACATAGGCGGGGCCGGTGAATTTGGCGGAAAGGTAGACGTCGTACCAGTTGGGGTCTGACGGAAGACCGTCACACAGGATGTGCCAGTCGGCAAAACGGAAACTCATGTGCCAGTCGTGGGGTATCCAGAACATACCCTGCGGGCCCACCCAGCCCTTGCCGAGCTTGATCCAGTGGTACTGCTCATCCGTACCGGCCATTTCGGCTGTGATCTTGAAGGCGCAGTTCTTCTTGCGCGCGCCGTCATAAACTCCGCACGATACCGGGAATCCCATATGTTCGGCATCAGGCTTGCCGTATTTCCAGACGAACGCCTTGCCGGTCTCGGAATCAGGATCATCCATCCTCTTGCCGTTCGGGGAACCGCTGAAACGATGGTAATCGGCGCACTTGATCTCATCCTCCGGCACCCCTTCAACTTCCTTCGGAATGTTCTTGAACTTGAGATCAAAGAGTTCCACCTCGGTCTGGATATCGGCGAGCATCTTCTTGCGTTCCTGATCCGTCATGGACGCAGTTTTCGCGTATTCAAATGAATAATCGGCGAAATCCTTCTTCGCCGTTTTCAACTCCGCCGCGGCCGAGGGGATCTGGCCTAAGGTACGGACAAGATCGCGCGACACCGAGGAAAGGACGCGTGCCATACGGGCGCGGGCGGCACCCGGGCCTTCCTGATCGTAAGCGGACTTCACGAGCGCGCGGAACGCCTCCCCGTTCGCACGGGTCCGCCACGGGAGGACACGCTGATGCCATTCGCCGGGCGTTTGGGCAGGGTTCTCAATCTCAATCCGGCGGAGGAACTGCAGCGCCTCATACATCTTCGCGGCGCCCTTGCCGTAAACGCGGCAGTAGGTTTTGATGAGCGCGTCCACGTCTTCATCCGGATCCGTGTAGAGCTTTGACATCAGGTAGTAGTTAAGCCCGTAGAACGGCTGCGGCATGATGCCGCTGCGCTCGGACTCCATGAACAGGTCGTCCAAACCGTTTTCCGCGAAGAACTTCGCGTCTGCCTTGATCGCGTCCGGCGCGAATTCCGGAAAATCGCCCGAATGCGACCCGCCGTAGAGCATGTAGTCCCAAACCTGCACAGACTTCGCGAGCTGGAGCCACTCGCGGATCTGCTCGCCGCGTTTATAGTTGAACGGCTTGGCGGTAATCGGCCGCAGGTGTTCGGATTCGCCGTAGAGGTCGCACCACCAGATGCAGACGTTCGGCGACGGCTTGATCGTGCCGGGTTTCGGTGGCGTCTCGGTCGAGACGTAGGCAAAGGTGCGGATGAGGACATCCGGATACTTCTCCGCAACCCTGTCCGCGATCCAGTTGATGAACTCAAGCTGCAATCCCGCGTCACCGCCCCAGTAATTGTCGGTGCGGTTCTTGTCGCCGGACGTGCGCTTGTATTTGTCGATGATCTTCTTGCACTCCGGGCACTCGCACATGAAACTCATGTTGTCCTGCTGGGTGAAATCGTAGACAAGCGGATAGTTGTCCGGATATTTTCGGCGGTCCTCGGCAATGAACGTGAGGAGTTGTTCGAGGCAGAGCCGCTTCACCTCCTCGTTGGACATGCAGAGCTGTCCGACCGGCGTGTACTGGCGCTTCCCTTTGATCAACGAGTAGTATTCCGGGTGGTCTTTGAAGTGTTTCTCCGGCGGCAAGTAACAGAACGACGTATGGCAGGTACGTGTCCGTCCCGTGAAGTCTCTGACCTCATAGGAATCGCGGTGCTGCCCCTCCATCTCGTCCGTGGAGGACAGCCGCCGGTTTATCGCCCACCGGTTCCATGTTCCGCCGACTGCGGTATAGACTTTGGCGTTGTAGATCGCGGGCTTGACCGTGATGTCCCCGACCGGAATCGTAAGCGCCGGATTGAAATCGTACGGATCGTCCCCTTCCGGCGTCAGGTAGTAGTAGCCGCAATGGCGCTCGGCGAAATCGGCCGCGGCATACGCGAGCCCCATTCCCGAATTGGCGAAGATGAAGACCTTGCCGGGAACGGATTTGATCCGCCAATCGCCGCGGCGAAGCTCTTGGGCGTCGCATCCGGCTGCCCGCGCCGCTTTCGTGTTGCCGAAATAGATCACCGACACGAGGTCAGCCGGTTCCTGCCCCTCGACGTAGACTGCGGGGACCCTGCCTGTCACCTTGTCGATCATGTTGGTGAAACCGGCGAGCGCCATCTGGCAGCGTCCTTTCCCGTAGCGCGCGAACCCGGTTTCGGGATTCCAGACGACGGCCGCTTCCGCGATCTTGACTGACACTGCGGCCCCGCGCACGGCGAGAGCGTATCCGATGACCATCGCCGTAACGGCGACCCAGAGAAAAACTGAATTTTTCATAAAAAACTTCGTAATGGATGTCAGGGTAGACCGGAAACACACCGGTTGCCATGATCGCCGCTTACTATGCGGAGGGGGGTGAAAAGAGTCAATCCTAAAAAGAGCAGTTTAACCTTCAACTTTCTTTGGTTTCAGGGTTTCATGGTTTCATGGTTTCAGGGTTTCTGGTTTCATGGTTTCAAGGTTTCAAGGTTTCATGGTTTCATCCAAATCGGGATCGGTGTCGCTATCGCTATCGGAATCGATTATTTAACCACGAACTCACGGGATGGCACTGCTCGGGTTTTTATCCACAGATTTACACAGATTACGCAGATTTTTGGGGCATCGCTCGGGTTTTTGGGGAACGCCAAGGGGAGTCCCTGATTTTCATGAAGTTTCATGTGTTTCAGGGTTTCATCCAAATCGGGGTCGGGATCGCTATCGCTATCGGGATCGATTGTTTAACCACGAACACACGGGATGGCACTGCTCGGGTTTTTATCCACAGATTTACACAGATTACGCAGATTTTTGGGGCACTGCTCGGGTTTTTGGGGAACGCCAAGGGGAGTCCCTGATTTTCATGAAGTTTCATGGTTTCAGGGTTTCATCCAAATCGGGGTCGGGATCGCTATCGGTATCGCTATCGGGATCGGGATCGTCGGCCCGCGACCCGCGACATTCGACCCGCGACGATCGACAGGGACGCCCGCGTTTCCGACACCTCAGGTCGCCCGTCGCGGGGCGACATAAGGTCTGACGGGAGAAGCGGGCGTCCCTACCGGTTGGCGGACACCTTAGTCCCGCATACGCATTGGTCTCCAAAACTCCGTCGATTGCGCTTGCGACGAAGTGGAGCGACGAAGGGCTGGGACTAAGGAAAAAGAGCGTCGGGCGCACCGCCGCGTCCTGCGCCAAACAGATGCGGCGGGGACTGCGGCAAAACCCAATGTTTACGGGGCTTTGCTAGAATTCTACCCGTTCAACTGCTCCTTTTAGGGTTATTGGAACACCGCCTCAAAAACCTTGAGTTCAAGAACGTGGACCGCCTCATTCACGCTGTTCTTCAGCACGTTGAGACGCACGTACCGGGCCGGGGTCGGGGCAAAGGAGAGGCTGAGGCCTTCGGGGCGGGCCGGTTTGGGGGCGGCCTGATTGTCGGCAACCTGCTTCCACGTCTTGCCGTCTTCGGAAAGCTCCAGCGTGAACGTGTAGGTGCGCCGCCCGTCATGGAAGAAAGTGAGGTGGGCGGATCGGAGCGTATGGAGGGCCCCCAGATCGATTTGCGCCTGCGCGGGCCATTTCGCGCCGTGCCACGCCTTTTCCAGCGTGCCGTCCACGAGATGGGCCGGGAGATTGTTGCCTTGGGTCCCCACGTTGGTGGTCACCGGTTTTCCGCGAGCCACATTTTTTTCTTCGGCGAACAGGTTGTCGATCTCCTTCCGCCGCGCTTCCGAGGCTTGGCCGCGCAGGGTACGCCAGAGATCCGCATAGGGTTTTTTGTCCAGCCCGTCCCGGTTGAGGAGTTTGGCCACGCCGCGCGCCGCCAGAGTCTGGCGTTTGGCATCCGGCGCGTTCACCGCGAGACGCAGCAGCGTCGGCAAGGCGGCGGGTTCGGGCCACTCGGCCAACGCACGGATCGCGGCGGTCGAGATGTCCGCGTTGGCGTCGGCGACCGCGTTTTCAACCGTCTGCCGGAGCGTGTCGCCGCCAATGCGCGCGGCCGTTTCCAGCGCCAGCGGCTTCTGTGCCTCCGTGCCGCTTTTCAGGATCTGGGTGAGGGCTTCGAGATAGCGTCCGGTCGTATCGCGCCGCGCGGCTGCGGCGTAAGCCGATTGGGCTTCCGGGGTGATCCGGCCGGTCGAGGCGAGCAGATGCTGGAGCAGGGTGTCGGCGGCATCCGGGCCAGCGGTTTCACGCAGGAAACGGTAACTGGCGATGGCGGCCTCCGCATCTGCGGCATTCAGCGTGGCAATCGCGTACCGGGACGCTTCGCTCACGCGCCGGTCCTTGAACAATTCCATGGCGACCTTTTTGCCGGTATCGCTGAAGCCGTCATAGGCCTTCAGCAGTGCGGGCTTCAACAGCGCGGTCGGCACTACCCGGGCGCTGTCGCGCACCATGACGAACCGTTCGGGTTGCAGGGTCTTGAGCACGCCGGGCAGGTGTTCAGCGTAATCGGAAGGGCTGAGGCGGAAAAGCGTGCGGTGCGCCGAGAGCGCCACGCCGTTATCCGCATCGCACAGTCGTTCGGCCACGGCTCCGACGGCCCGGCGGTCGTTGCGGTTTGCAAGCAGGTCGAGCAGCATGGTCTTGCGGAGCGGGTCGGTGGTGGTGTCGAGTTTCGCCGCCCAGCGTTCGGTTTCACGCCGACCGCCGTCCTTCCGGGCCCAATCGCACGCGACACCGGCGATAGCGGGATCCGGATCGGCGAAAAGCTGAAACAGGCGGGCAGTGCGGTCTTTCCCTTTCAGCGCCGCGATTTCGGCGTTGAGTTGCGCACAACGCGTCGGCGTGACGGGCTTCGCTTTGCTGGCGCGGTCATCCGTGACCGCCTGAACGGTCATGGCGGCGAGCGCGGCCACACCCGGCTTGTCGGAACGTTCCATTTCGCGGAGGGCATTTGCCTGTTGCGGCAGGCCGCACCACCGGAGCTGGTCGAGGAAGAAGCAGGCCACATCCCCTTCGGGGGCGCGTTTCGCAGCGGCCAGCAGCGCATCCGCGTATGCGGTACGCGACTGCGCACCCTCCCGGCGCATCACGAACTGCGTCAGGGCGGCGATGCGGGTCACGGCCAAGGGATCGGAAACCCCGCCGGTTTTCACTTCGGCGAACAACTTCTCGAGGGCGGGGGCGCCCTGACGGAGTATGTCGGCGAGCGCGTCGTCGCAGATGCCGGCAAGGGCCTCCTTCTCCTGACCGGACCAGACGGCCGCGGAGGGTTGGGCCGTCAGATCGGCGGCCGCGAACAGGACGAAAGCAAGGGGAATCAGCACAGTGGTTTTCATACGGTTCAATCCTTTCATGGGATGCGGTCTCACATGACCCAGGGGGCGCGCATCTGCTGGTAGATGAATTTGTCCGCGGCGGGATCCTTGACCGCGCAGAGTTTTTCCGGATCGAAACGGAATCCGCGGCCGAGACGCATGGCCACCAGGCCGAGGTTCACGATCGTGCAGGAGCGGAACCCATTGCGCTCGTTCAGCGCGAAGGGGCGGCGGAGTTTGACAGCCTCGACAAAGTCGGTCTGCTGCGGCAGCGGTTCCGGCAACTCGGTTAGCTTCGCGTCCAGATTCGGGATGTCGGATTTGAGCTTGGGCCAGACTTTGCCTTTCGGGCCCTCCAGGAAAGGGGCGCCCTTGAGTGAATCGTCCCCGTCCAGGATGATCTGGCAGCCGTCCGCGTAAGTGAAGGTGATGCGGCGGAACGAACCCACCGCGTCCGGATGCTGGGGCGGGCAGTCGACTTCAATGCGGATCGGACTGGTGTCGTCCTTTTCCATCAGATACTGCACCGGGTCGAGGTAGTGCTGGCCCATGTCGCCCAGGCCGCCGCCGTCGTAATCCCAGTACCCGCGGAATGTGGCGTGCGTGCGGTGGCGGTGATAGGGTTTGAACGGTGCGGGCCCAGCCAGAGATCGTAGTCAAAGGTCTCCGGAACCGGTTGCGGGGTGACGTTCACCATGCCGCTCCATCCGAACTTGAGGGAGAATCCGGTCACGCTGCCCACGACAGCCTTGACCGGCCATCCGAGCAGGCGGTTCTCCATGATTTTCTTGAGGGGCTTGACTTCGGTGCCGAATCCGTAGAAGCCGCCTTGGAAACGGAACCACGTATTCAGGCGGAAGATACGGTTGTTGGCTTTGACGGCCTCCATCACGCGGCGTCCCTCACCGATGGTGCGCGTCATCGGTTTTTCGCACCAGATGTCCTTGCCGGCCTGGGCGGCCATGACCGACATCAGTCCGTGCCAGTGGGGCGGGGTGCAGATGTGGACGATATCCACATCCGGACGGGCCAGAATCTCGCGGAAGTCACGGCAGGCGAAGACCTTTCCGTACCCGTTTTTCTCGGCCAGGGCGATCCCCTCGTTGACCCGTTGGGCATCGGGATCGCAGAGGGCCACCAGACGGGTTGCCTTATATCCGAGGTGGTTGCCCGAGCGGGCGATGCCGCCGAATCCCAGCAGCGCGCGAGTCAGTTGGTTGCTGGGTGCGGTTTCCGACCGCAAAACATGGGCTGGCACAAGATTGAACGCCGCGAGCGCCCCCCCCCGTTTCAGAAAATCACGGCGGCGTAATGAAGCCTGCATAATCCCCTCCCTGATGTGAAAAAACAACGCAGCCGGCATGCCGACTACTTGATTGACTTAATTGAATCAGGATATCGGAAGGGATAAGGGTTGGCAAGCACCGGTTTGTGCGGCGGGCTTTTTTCGAACGACCGGTTTTGCTTGGCCAATATCCGGAAATTTGCGATACTCCCCGGATTCCTTTTTTAACCAATCCCCCGGGACCCGGCACGGTACGGGATCCCGACAATGTGAACGTGGAGGTGGAGACCGTGAGTACCGCATCGAAACCGGCGGCAGCCGTTCAGAAGCTGACGCCGGAGATGAAGACTTTCATCGCCGAGTGGAAAGACAAGCCCGGCAACCTGATTATGGTGTTGCATCGTGTGCAGCAGGATTTCGGATACATTCCCCGTGAGATCGCGTTTGAAGTGGCCGAGGCGCTGGAAGTGCCGCTGGCCAAAATCTACGGCGTCATCACCTTTTACAATTTCTTCAAGCTCAAGAAACCCGGACGGCATCCGATCCAGGTGTGCATGGGTACCGCCTGTTATCTGAAAGGGGGCGAGGATATCCTCTTGGAGCTGGAGGGGATTCTCGGCGTGGGGCTGAACACCGTGACGCCGGACGGGGAGTTTTCGGTGGAGGCGGTCCGGTGTCTGGGCTGTTGCGGACTGGCCCCGGTGATGGTCATTGACGGCGAGGTGTACGGCAAGGTGAAGACCGAGGACTTGCAGGGGATCCTCTCCCGGATCCGGAAGGGGTGAGTCCTGCGCGCGTCGGTGTACGGTCTCCCCGCCGATTCCAAAAGCGGCTTGCGGGAGGCCCCGGTGACCTCGAACGCGCGGAACCCCTCGCGCTGGCGCGGACTTTTCTCGTCAATTTAGGAACAGACGTTGATTCAGTGAAACAAGGGAGTGGAACATGGCGAAGTTGACATTGGATGGTTTACGCAAATTGCGTGAGCAGAAACAGGCGGCGATCGCGAAGCGTGATCCTTCGAATAAGGATGGGCAGATCATCGTCGGGATGGGCACGTGCGGGATCGCCGCCGGGGCGAAAGAAACCTTCGACGCGATTATCGAGGAGTTGAAGGCCCGCGGCATCACCCGTGTGCAGGTCCGGCAGACGGGCTGCATGGGCCTCTGCCACGCGGAGCCGATGGTCGAGGTGGTCGCGCCGGACATGCCGACGGTGATCTACGGTCAGGTGGACGCCGCGACGGGACGCCAAATCGTGAACGAGCACATCATCAACAAGCATCTCATCGACAACCACATTTGCGATAAGCCGGCAATGGACATTGTTCGCTGAGCGGGGAAACACATCATGGGCTACAAACAGTACATCTTGGTTTGCGGCGGAACAGCGTGCGAGTCCAACCAGGGCAACGCGCTGTTCAACGCGCTGAAGAAGGCGGTCGAAAAGAGCGGTCTCGTCAACGAGGTTCAGGTGGTGCGCACCGGTTGCCTGAGCTTCTGTGGAAAAGGGCCGGTCGTGAAGATTCTGCCGCAGGAAACCTTCTACGTGGAGGTCAAGCCTGAGGACGCGCAGGCGATCGTCAACGAGCACCTTGTCAAGGGGCGGGTGGTCTCGCGTCTGCTTTATGACAAGAAACAGAGCAAACGGAATGTCGGAATCAAGGACATCGATTTCTATCAGAAGCAGTTTCGCGTCGTGTTGCGCAACTGCGGTGTGATCGACCCGGACAAGATCGACGAGTACATCGCCCGCGACGGGTACAAGGCGCTCGAAAAGGTCCTGTTCGAAATGAAGCCGCAGGATGTCGTGGACGAGGTCTCCAAATCCGGACTTCGCGGACGCGGCGGCGCCGGTTTCCCGACCGGCAAAAAGTGGTCGTTTGCGGCGATGCAGCCCGCAGGCCAGAAATACATGGTCTGCAATGCCGACGAGGGCGATCCGGGCGCGTACATGGACCGTTCGACGCTGGAGGGCGACCCCCATTCGGTATTGGAGGCCATGACGATCGCCGGTTATGCGATCGGTGCCGACAAAGGGTTCATCTACATCCGGGCCGAGTATCCGCTGGCGATTCAGCGCCTCGAAAACGCCATCGCGCAATCCCGGGAATACGGTTTGCTCGGATCGAACATCCTCGGCAGCGGGTTCTCGTTCGACATCGAGATCCGTCTCGGTGCCGGCGCGTTCGTGTGCGGTGAAGAGACGGCGCTGCTCGCGTCGATCGAAGGACGGCGCGGCATGCCCACCCCGCGCCCGCCCTTCCCGGCGGTCAAAGG
>Ga0116147_1003038_pt1 | contig 16286 bp, 11 predicted proteins | sample AD_JPNHG3_MetaG_FD_89749 | JGI IMG/M metagenome (GOLD analysis project Ga0116147, IMG submission 89749) | Active sludge microbial communities of municipal wastewater-treating anaerobic digesters from Japan - AD_JPNHG3_MetaG | ecosystem: Engineered > Bioreactor > Anaerobic > Digestate | place...
AATAATGAAATGAATTTAACAATGAGTCATCAAGAGTTTAATGAAAACAAATTTGTAAACTTATATCAGGATTAAGAATAAAAACTGTCAACTTTTTTTAGGACGATACAACATGAGAAGAAGGAGAAAGTTGAGGAAACGAAACCCTGACCGTAGTGTCAGGGGCGAAAGTAAACCAGGAAATAATAAGGCGAAATAAGCCCCCTCTTTACGAAGTAGAGAGGGGGTTTGGGGGTGAGTACATGAGCGAAAGGCTCAGGGCGCACGAAGCGAAGAGTATGTAAAAGTTTGTCAGGAATTTTTTATACATATAATTTTATGATTATCTTTGTAATATCTTAGGTAGTGCAGATGATTGCCAGACTACGTCACAGCTTCATGATGCTTCGCCTGGGCCGCAGGCTCTACTGCTGCCTTATTTTCTACAGCCTGTAAATACCGCATTCCGGGGTTTCATAATCGTTTTTACTTTTTTTATCCATGAAAGGTCTTATCTTCAATATTAAGCGCTATTCAATACATGACGGTCCGGGAATAAGAGTCACCTTCTTCCTGAAAGGATGCCCGCTCTCATGCATGTGGTGCCATAACCCTGAAGGCATATCTCCCCATCCGTCGGAGATCACTGAGAAGAGAAAGATAGGCGACAGGGAGTTTGTCAGGAAAAAAATATCAGGAAGTTATTACACTGCATGTGATCTGCTTGAAATTGCCGGCAGGGAAAAAATATTTATGGAACAGTCGGGGGGAGGAGTTACTTTCTCAGGCGGAGAGCCGCTTATGCAGCCTGCCTTTCTGGCTGAGGCACTACGTGCTTTCAGGTCGGCAGGATACCATTCAGCTGTCGATACGGCAGGATACTGCAGAAAAAAAGACCTCGAAAGCATAATAGAATTCACCGACCTTTTCCTGTTCGATCTGAAACACCCCGACAGTAAGATGCACAGGCATTTTACGGGTGCAGGGAACAGACTGATATTAGAAAACCTGGAGATGCTTGTACAATCAGGCTCCAGGATACACCTTCGGATCCCCGTAATCCCGGGGGTAAACGAGAATACTGAAACCATGACATTGATGCGCGACTATATAAAATCAATTGCGGGCTCCGGCGTGGAACTGATCAGCCTCCTGCCTTACCACAGAACCGGCTCCTCCAAGTACGGAAAACTCGGAATGGAGTACAGGATGGAAGATTGTAAACCTCCCCGGAGGGAGCGGCTGGAGGAGATAAGGGAAATGTTCATGGAAACGGGAATAGACGTAAATATCGGCGGGTAATGATCAGAATTATTATTAAACCTTAAAAACAACAGAATGAACCTGACAGACCGTATAAAGAAATTAAGGGAGCAGAGCCTGAATGCGGAAGAAACAATTTCGGCGGAAAGGGCGGTGCTCGTAACCGAATTCTATAAAAGTGAGGCTTCAAAGGGGCTCAGTTTTCCCATGCTCAGGGCAAGAGCATTTGAGTATATTCTGCGCCACAAGGAGATCTGCATTAATGACGGTGAGCTTATTGTGGGAGAAAGAGGGCCCGCTCCGAAGGCTACACCCACTTACCCCGAAATTTGCCTGCACAGTATCAGGGATCTAGAAATCCTCGACAGCCGCCCGAAAGTCTCGTTCAGGGTAAGCGATGAGGTTAAAAAAATCTACTCGGAACAGATCATCCCGTTCTGGAAAGGCAAAAGCAACCGCGAAAGAATTATGGAACTGATGACGCCTGAATGGCACACGGCATACGAGGCTGGCATCTTTACGGAATTCCAGGAACAGAGAGCCCCGGGACATACAGTGCTTGGATACAGGATGTTCAAAACCGGTTTCAATGACCTTAAGGAGGAAATAAGGGAGAGTATCGGAAACCTTGATTTTTACAGGGATCCTCTGGCCTTCCGCAAGCTGGAGGAACTAAGGGCAATGGAGGTTGCGTGCGATGCAATAATAATGTACGCCGGCAGATATGCCGACAAACTCGGCAAAATGGCAGGTAATGAAAAGGATGAAAAGAGAAGGGGGGAACTTTTAAAAATGGCGGCCATATGCCGCAAGGTGCCGGCCCGTAAGCCCGAAACCGTTCATGAAATGCTGCAGCATTACTGGTTTATTCACCAGGGTGTGGTGACGGAACTGAACCCGTGGGATTCATTCAACCCGGGCAGGCTCGACCAGCATCTGTTACCGGTTTATTTAAGCGACATTGCGAAAGGAGAAGCTACCCCTGAGGAAATATTTGAACTGCTTTGCTCATTCTGGGTGAAGTTTAACAACCACCCTGCTCCGCCCAAAGTCGGAATTACAGCACAGGAAAGCAATACCTATACCGACTTCTGCCTGATAAATCTCGGTGGTGTTAAACCTGACGGATCAGACGCAGTTAACGAGGTTACCTGGCTTATCCTTGATGTGATAAGGGAGATGAGACTCGTCCAGCCCGGATCCATGATCCAGGTAAGCAAGAAATCACCCGACAGGCTTATACATAAGGCCCTTGATATTATAAAGACGGGTTTCGGACAACCCTCGGTATTTAACACCGACGCGATAATTCAGGAACTGCTCAGGCAGGGTAAAAGCATAATTGATGCTCGCAACGGGGGAGCTTCAGGATGCGTTGAAACAGGAGCGTTCGGCACCGAATGTTACTGGCTTACAGGCTATTTCAACCTGGTTAAAATATTTGAATTAACCATGAATAACGGAACTGATCCCCTTACGGGAAAGCAGACCGGACTGCAGACAGGCGATCCCGAACAGTTCCGGAGTTTTGATGAACTGGTTGAAGCCTACAGAAAGCAGGTAAACTATTTCGTTGACATAAAAATAAGAGGTAATAACGTAATAGGCAGGACCTTTTCGGAATATCTTCCGGTGCCGTTCCTTTCGCTGCTTATTGAAGACTGCATCAAAAACGGAACCGACTACAACAGCGGCGGTGCCAGGTACAATACCACTTATATCCAGGGAGTGGGGCTGGGCAGCATCACCGATATTCTGACCTCGGTGAAATATAATATTTATGATAACGGGAAATATTCATGGAAAGAGCTTAGGGAAGCTTTGGCAGCCGACTTCAGAGGTTACGGGGAGATGCAGCATGAACTCGTTTATGAGACGCCAAAATACGGAAATGACGACGATTATGCAGATTGGCAGGCTGTCACTGTTTTTGAAATTTTTTATGATGCGGTTAACGGCAGGCCCGATATGAGGGGCGGGGTGCACAGGATAAACCTTCTTCCGACCACTTCGCATGTCTATTTCGGTAATGTCACCGGCGCCACACCCGACGGCCGGAATGCCGGTCTTCCTTTATCGGAGGGTATTTCGCCTTTCCAGGGAGCGGATCATGAAGGACCTACCGCAGTGATTAAATCGGCCTCCAAGATTGACCACCTGCGAACCGGCGGCACACTGCTCAACCAGCGTTTTGCACCCTCATTCTTCTCTGATGCAAACAGTTATGCAAACCTGACAGCCCTCATCAGAAGCTGGTTCAGCCTCGACGGGCATCATATCCAGTTTAACGTTGTCAGTTCAGAAACCCTGCGCGATGCACGCAGGAATCCCGAGAAGTACCGCGACCTTATTGTAAGGGTTGCAGGGTACAGCGATTACTTCAACGACCTGGGCGAAGACCTCCAGGATGAAATAATCAGGCGGACCGAACACGAAGAAGTATAGAAAACCCTGTGCGGTTTATTTCTTCTGTTTGTCTTTTACCTCATTGAACACAGAAGTGGCTGTTGCCACAATGCCGGCCACGTCTGTAAGGTTCGACGGAAGTATCAGCGTATTATTGGTCTTTGCGAGTTTTCCGAATTCGGTAAGGTACTGCTCCGCTATCCTCAGGTTCACTGCATTCAGCCCGTTCTCCTCTGAGATTGCAAGTGCTATTGCCCTGAGTCCGTTGGCTGTCGCATTTGCCACCTGTTCAATCTCCGATGCCCGGCCGGCAGCTTCGTTGATCCTCTTCTGCATCTCACCCTCCGACTTCTTGATCAGCTCCTGCTTCTCACCCTCGGCAACGTTTATTTTTGCCTGCTTTGTACCTTCCGATTCAGCAATGATTGCCCGTTTTTCCCTTTCGGCCCTCATCTGCTTCTCCATAGCATCCTTGATACTCTGAGGCGGCGAGATGTTTTTGACCTCATACCTTGTGACCTTGACACCCCATGGTTCGCTGGCTTTGTCGACAGCTTCAACAATGGCGGTGTTTATGGCTTCCCTCTCCTCAAAAGTCTTGTCAAGCTCGAGACGGCCTATAACACTCCTCATCGTGGTCTGGGCTATCTGGATGGAAGCAAACTTGTAGTTGTCGATACCGTAGGAAGCCTTCTGCGGGTCAAGAACCTGAAGGTATAGTATACCGTCAACCTCAACGGCAATGTTGTCTTTGGTGATGCAAATCTGCGGAGCTACATCCATCGCCTGTTCCTTCAGCGTGTGCCTGTACCTGACCTTATCAATGAAAGGTATGATTATCTGGAAACCGGCTGTGTAAGTTGCCTTGTACTTCCCGAGCCGTTCAACGATTATCGCTGTCCTTTGCGGGACAATTTTTACCATGCTTGAAATCAGAATGAATCCAAGCAGGATTATACCCAGTAGAATAAATGTTGTACTTGCCATATTATTTAATTGTTTTTTGGTTTGACAAAAAGTTTAAAGCTTTCTTTACCTGTAATGATCACGGTATCGCCTTCGTTAACGGGTGTCTCGCATTCGGCATTCCATGTGGTTCCCTTGAATTCCACCTTGCCGGCTTTCCCCGGAGCAATGTCAGTGATGGCTTTGGCTTCCCTGCCCGTGAACTCATCTTCAACTTCTGATGAAGTATCCTTCCTTCCGTACAGAATCTTTCTTTGTATCATCCGTCTGAGCAGCACCAGCGAAAGCACGGAAGTGACGGCGAAAATAAGAATCTGGAGGTTTGTACCGGGATTGAAGACCAGGCATACAAGAGCTGTTATCCATGCTCCCACCCCGAAAAAGAAAATTACGAAACCGGGCAGTACCAGTTCAAGCAGAAACAGCAAAAGCCCGATGACAAACCATAAAAGTTCAGGTTTTGATACGATATTGTTTAACATAGTCGGTAAGATTTGATAAAGTAAAAAGTAAAGATAAGATAAAACGGGATATCTTTCCATACCGATGGAAAAAACTCTGCAATGTTTAAGAGACTGTGGATGATAGGGGATATAGCGACAGTACCCTTAAGTGTAAGGCGGGTAAGGATTTGGGGAAAATTTAAGAAGTAAGTTACTTTTTGATTAAATCGTGGATGCTCTTAAGCCAGTCGACGGTCCTTTTTGTATAGAAGTTAAGGTTTTCCGATTCAAAATCACCTTCCGTCTTAATAAACACAGCCCTGTATCTGGTTTCACTCTCCGAATACTGGTAACAATAATAAATCTGTGAGCCTCTGTCTGCTCCTTTACTTCTCCGGGGGCTTATTTTGCTTGCTGCCAGGTTATCGATGTATTTTGCATATTTCATTAGTTCACCTGAAGATATCTTTTGTCCGGTCGGTATGCACGATCCCAGGTTTTCCTCCATTTCCTCCTGCGTCAGCATATTATCCTTTCCGGGGAAATTCCATTTTTCGGGCTTGTTGTATTCAAGTATATTACCCTCGGTGTCGATAATAAATCCGTTGTGCTGATAACCCCAGGCGAAATTTACATAATCATACTGGAAAAGAATCTTCTGTCCTTCGCTTACTATATAGGCCTTCCTGCATCCGGCAAAGGAAAGAAGGGCAAACAGCAACGGCAAAAACAGGTATATATATCTCTTTTTCATTCTTATGCAGCAAAGTTACAAAAACCGGGCCATTAAATTCCATTTTTAAACGCAGGGCAAAAAAAAATATTTCGGATTGTCAAATATTTTTTATATCTTATGGCTATGTTTTCCGGGGGGATACGTAGGTTTCCCTGTTGCTGTGGCCGTAAAAAAATACAGGATAAGTGATTGATTATCTGTTATAATTGATTATCGGTTCAGATAATTGCAAATTAACCGCCATGAAAAAGTTGTACGATTATTTTGATCATCGTTACAGGGAATCTGTGATGAGCAAGCCTGCAGCGCAGGACGGACCTGTTATCACCATTTCGAGACAGACTGGCTGCGATGCCAGGCAGGTTGCTGAAATGGTGGTGGATAACCTTAACAGAAAATATTGCACAAACAAATGGAAATGGATCGACAAGGATATAATTTTTAAGGTGGCCGATGAACTTAATACGGACCCGAACCGCATTGAAAACTTTTACAAGGGTATTGAATTGTCGGACGTGTCGGAGATGATCATGGCATTCTCCGGCAACTTTGTAAGTGACATGCGCGTGAAAAAGGCAATAAAGGATGTAGTGCTCTCGATGTGCAAGGAGGGATATATTGTATTTGTCGGCAGGGCCGGTGTCGCAATCGCCAGGGATATTGTAAACGCACTGCATATCAGGCTTGTGGCGCCATTTTACTGGAGGGTCGAGAATGTTATGAAGAAGAAGGAAATGGACATCGAAACAGCTGAAGAGTATGTTGTTGACACTGACGAAAAGAGGTTTAACCTCATCCAGACATTCCTCGATAAGAAACCACTGACGATCGATTACCTGTTCGATGCCACCATAAACCGCAACTCATTCAGCATAACTGAGATTGCCGATTTTGTCACCAATATGTTCGAATGCAAGGTCGCAAAAAGGATGAAAAGTGTACAGTGATCAGATACACGTTATTTCTGCGAGCTTTGAGATATGTTGTGAAAGCCTCCTGTCGAGGCTTTCTTTGTATGCCTCCCAGTCGGTTATCGGGAACCTGGCAACGCCCGACTCCATTGCCGCCCTTGCCACTGCAGGAGCGACTGTAGATATCAGCCTGGGGTCGAGTGGTTTTGGAATTATGTATTCTCTTCCAAACTTCAGTTCCGTCAGGTTATAGGCTTTCAGAACCTCGGGGAGGACAGGCTTCCTGGCCAGCTCTGCAAGGGCATGTGATGCCGCAAGCTTCATCTCTTCGTTAATGTCTGTTGCTCTCACATCAAGTGCACCCCTGAAGATGAACGGGAAACCGAGAACATTGTTGATCTGGTTGGGATAATCAGACCTCCCGGTCGCAAAGATAAGGTCCTGCCTTGTCGCCATAGCATCCTCGTACGATATCTCAGGGTTGGGATTGGCCATGGCAAAGACGATGGGATCCGGGGCCATGGATGCAAGCATCTCTTTTGTTACCACATTGGCCACCGAAAGCCCGAGAAACAGATCTGCACCCTTCATTGCATCGGCCAGAGTGTCGAGGTTACGGTCGGTGACAAATTCAATCTTGTATTTGTTGAGGTCTTTCCTTTTGCGGTTAAGCACCCCTTTGCTGTCGGTCATCACTATGTTTTCCTTTCTCACCCCGAGGGCCATGTAAAGTTTAGTACATGAGAGGGCCCCTGCACCGGCTCCGCTTACAACAACTTTCAGATCTTCTATTTTTTTGCCCGTGATTTCAAGTGCGTTCATCAGGCCCGCCCCCGAGATGATAGCCGTGCCATGCTGATCGTCATGAAATACGGGGATGTCGAGCATTTCCTTCAGCCTCTGCTCCACCTCGAAGCACTCAGGAGCCTTTATATCTTCAAGGTTAATGCCCCCGAAAGTGGGAGAAATCTTTGCGCAGATTTCGATTAATTTTTCCGTGTCTTTTTCATCTATTTCGATGTCGAACACATCAACATCGGCAAAAACCTTGAACAGCAAACCCTTGCCTTCCATAACGGGTTTGCCCGCCATGGCTCCTATATCGCCAAGACCAAGTACTGCAGTCCCGTTTGAGATAACTGCAACAAGGTTACCCTTGGCGGTATACTGGTAGACATCCTCAGGTTTTTTTTCTATTTCGAGGCAGGGATAAGCCACTCCCGGGGTGTAGGCAAGACTTAGGTCAAACTGCGTGCTATAGGGTTTGGTGGGGATTACCTCCACTTTTCCCTTACGCCCTCTGCTGTGGTAAATGAGAGCATCTTCTTTGGTAATTTTAGGCATATCAGGTTGTTTTTATTTAATGAAAATATTCAACTTTTCCCTCCCGGCGGGAAAGGTTTCAATTTATAACTAAAACCTGAAAAAAAACATGACAAAAGGCATTACTTTACCTGTATTTCGTTAAATGACTATCTTTTAGTCTGATAGCTGTAGAGCTGATTGAACAGAATTCTGAATGTTCCCTGCGACTGGCTTCTGAAGGTAATATCGGGACCGCAGGCAAACAATTTGCCTTTTCCAACGTCTGCCGAAAAAGCTGCGACGCCATCCTTAAGGTAGTTTTGTCCAAGGGCCCATCCGCTTGCCAGGGGCTTGTCGCTGTCGAACCACAGCACCTTCCTGACCCCTGCACCAGGTTTATTCTCAATTGTAAAAACCTGGTTGCGATCGAAATATATTATTCCTTTTGGCCCCATACCCCATCCTTCGGGTGAACTTGAATCAACAGCAACTGATAGAAGACTGCCGGGGATATAAAATTCCGTATTCGACAGTGCACTCTCGTTTCCTTCAGGATCAATTTTAACCAGGGCATTCTTTACAGGGAGTCCAAGGTGATTTGCCAGTGAGGTGCTGGTGCCGAAAGCAATAATCACACCACCCTCTTCCAGGAAGCTCTTTAACTGAGGTACAGAACGTTCCGCTGAAAGAGAACCTGACATATATCGGTATTCGGGGGGTATACTCTCATCGGCAGAACCCCGCTGAAACTGTCCCTCGCTGCCCTGAACCGGTCCTCTGTATGCGGGAATTGCACCGGAAGGAAAGACTATGACATCATATTTCTTCCTGAGGTTACCTGAGTCGACAGCCTGCGGATAAATTATGGAATAATCAAAGTTGTACTGTTCCAGAATCCATTTAATCCAGCCTGTCTGCATGTTGCCTCCGTAACGGTCCCACAGGGCAATGCGTGCTCCGGATACTCTTTCAGTTGATGCGGGTTTCTGACCGGCAGGCCTGATTGTTACACCGTTTTCCGAAGATGAACGGAGGAGTATCGCTTTTGAGGAAGCGGAAGCCGGAATATAGAAATCCCCTGGAACGGCATCCTGCTTATCTCCTTTGACGGATGTAACCCTTAATACTTCTGCACCTCCCGCGATAAGGTCGTTTATCACTTTGAAGGTATTTGTTGTTTCAGGGCTTAAAAGATAACCCCTGGCGCTCTGCGGCAACAAGGCGGGCTTTGAAACAGGCTGTATCTCTCCGGTGGGTATCTTCACAAACGGGCCTGAAATATCTTCCTGCAGTTTGTCAAATACAATCCCCATCTGAAGTGCCAGAGTCCAGCCTGCCGCATCATACGGCGGTATAGGAGGTCCTCCCGGGTACTGGAGGTCGTCGGGGTGATCCTGCGGCTCAAACATGTCAATTACATGAGGACGGAATGCCTGCGCTGTTTTTATCACAAACGATCCGGCAGGGTATTTTTTTCCTCCGGCGGTAAAATTGGAGGTGGCTTTGTGAACCTGAATGCCTGTCATAATAAGGGCATTAACAAATCTGACCGCTGTCGGGTAGTCTTTCTGGCCGTAAGGTATGATATAGACCCTTGCATCGCGTCTTGAAGGATCCTTCATAACCTGTTCGTAATATTTAAGGGGTATCCTGATATCGGCATTCTGGCTTGAACCCCGTGGAATAGCTGATCCTGCTTCTTTCTGCCATGCCTCTCTTATACTGTTTATTACCTTTGGCGATATTGTTACATAATCCATGCTACCCCTCTCGATTGAGTTCATGCCCATCCTGTAGATATTGTACAGCACTTCGCTCCTGTGCCGGCTTGCATATGAGAGTACGGCATAGTTTAACGAAACGGAATAATCGATCGACTGCCTGAAATGCCATTTTTGCGGAGTAACCGGGTATGGGTTGGCCCCATTGGGCAGCAGGCGGTTAACAACGAGAGGTATCTCGGAAGGTGTCGGTCCTCCTGTTATTTCCGTAAGAAGGCCGATTATGTTGTGAAAGTAGGATGTTGTCCGTAATCCGCCGTTATACCAGGTCGAGAATGAGGCTCCGGTGCGCTGGGTGTAGCCGGGTTTGCCTTCGGCGTTAAGCCTGTTAATCATTGCCGCACCGAGGGCATCTATTCCCGTAACGACAAGCGGGTCGAACACGTAATTGAACGGGTCGCGGTATGGCGGCCCGGCAAGGATAGTACCGGCCGGCCCGCTCTGATGATGGTTGTAAAGTATCTGCGGAATCCACTCAAGGTACATCTGGCGGTTCATATTCTGGGTCTCCTTCATCGCCACCATGAAGAAATCCCTGTTGTTGTCGTGCCCGATATACTTCTGGTACAGTCGCGGTATATTGGTGCGCCTCTTCAGCGTGTCCGCCTCTCTCATGTACCATGATGATACAAGTTCCTGCCCGTCAGGATTTGCGTGTACAAGCAATACGATCACATTGTCAAGAATGTCCAGGGTTTCGCTGTCGTTCCTGCTTGCAAGCTGCCACGCGGTTTCAATAAGCTGGTGTGTGCCGACCACTTCCGTGGCATGCAGCCCTCCGTCGATCCACACAACAGCCTTACCCTGCGATGCCAGTCTTCTGGCTTCGCTTTCATCAAGGCCTTCAGCACGGGCAAGCCTTACAGAAATATCCCTGTAACGTTCAAGATTCCTGATATTTTCGGGTGATGATATTATCAGCATATATTGTCTCCGGCCCTCTTCTGTGGGCCCGATATCTGCCAGCTTAACCCTGTCGGATGAAGCGAGCCTCCTGAAATACCCTTCTGTCTGTGTATAGGTGGCCAGTTTGTAATCGTCTCCGATGTTAAAACCGAAATGCTCCTTCGGCGATGGTACCGTTTGTGATATTACGGGCGATAAACCTGTAAAAAGGACCAGTGAAAGAATTGCGATTGACTTGTTAATCATTGAATTATTTGATTTGGTTTGACAACTTTTTAAGATCATGAAAACTAATTAAAAATTGCTGTTATGCAAAAGCCGGGAGATTTTTTATTTGTTAATTATTGTCAAATGCGGCAGGAATTTATTCTCGCCGGCAATCATCATGAAGCCTGCCGTTAAATGTTTTAACACAGTGTGCCGATCTCCGATGGTTTGAAAATTACCATAACTTTGTACCGGGAAAGCCGGCTTATGGTTAAGAGAATTGAAACAGAGGGAATTGATGTTTTGCTGTGGGCAGATGATATTGAACCCGGAGCATGGAGTCAGATAATGAATCTTGCCAGGCACCCTGGAGCCAGAAAGCATATTGCAATAATGCCTGACTGTCATGAAGGTTTCGGTATGCCCATTGGAGGAGTCCTTGCTACAAGCGGAATTATAATTCCCAACGCAGTCGGAGTTGATATCGGATGCGGTATGTCTGCAGTGAAAACCAATCTCACAGAGATAAGCCGCAACGACCTAAAGAAGCTGATGAGTGAGATAAGAGAAGCAATTCCTCTGGGTTTCAGACATCATAAAAAGTCACAGGGAGAAAGTAAAATGCCTGATCCGTCAAAACTTGGTTTCGATCCGCTTGAACTGCCTGTCGTTGCCAGGGAATATGATAGCGCACTGAGGCAGGTCGGAACCCTCGGGGGAGGGAACCATTTTATTGAGATACAGAAAGGCGATGACGGTGCAATATGGTTAATGGTTCACTCCGGCAGCAGGAATATCGGAAAACAGGTTGCGGATTACTATAACAAAAAGGCTGTCAGTCTCAACAGGGAAGCAGGGGATGATTACGGTCCGAAAACAGGACTTGCCTTTCTGTATCTTGATTCGGAACACGGGAAAAAATACCTGAAGGAGATGCAGTACTGCATTGAGTTCGCCATGTGCAACAGGTTTCTGATGATGGAGCGTATTACGGAAATCTTCGGCAGTTTTTATGGCGGAAGGTTTTCATACGGAAGTATAATTAACATTGCCCATAACTATGCCGCCGTCGAGACGCACTTTGGCGATGAACTTGTTATTCACCGTAAAGGTGCAACAAAGGCATCAAAAGGGCTTACAGGCATAATACCGGGTTCACAGGGGACCAGAAGTTATATTGTGGAAGGTAAAGGCAACCCCGACAGCTTTGAAAGCTGTTCCCATGGAGCCGGCAGGGTGATGGGAAGAAACCAGGCCATCAGGTCGCTTAACCTGGAAGAGGAAATACGAAGACTTGACAGGTTAAATATTCTTCATTCCATTCGCGGAAGAAATGACCTGGAAGAGGCGCCTTCTGCTTACAAGAATATAAACAGGGTGATGGAGCTTCAGGCTGACCTGGTTGAAGTGGATACCGGTCTTTCGCCTCTGGCGGTCATAAAGGGCTGAGCTTTATTTTCCCAGGCTGTAAAAACCGCAGCCATGCCTCCTAATCCATGCCGTAAACTGCCCTTTTGCATTGCCTGCATCCCTGCCCGACCACAAATCTGTAACCCTCACCTTACGTTTTATCCCGAGATCACTCAGATTTACGATAACCTGTACAGAGTCGGGCGGTACGGGACTATCGGGGTCAACACGCCTTCTGTCCAGCATCTTCTGGTCGGCGATGTAAAAAAGTGCAAGATATTTCTCTCCGGTCAAAGGATTTTCTGCGGTCCAGGCTACCCTGTCATCCCGGTTAAACAAAAGGCGGTTGTTTATGCTTCGCTGGTTTACTTCAATTACGGCCTTATTGGTCAGAAGTGACAACGTGAAAGGGTCGTTGTCAGGGAGGTGACCTCCGAACATCAGGGGAGACCTGAATATTGAGAATAGGGTCATCAGTGTTTTTTGTTCATCTTTTGTGAAGCCCGACATTCTGTCGTTTCCTCGCTCAGCCCTTATGCCTATATGTCCGAGGGGAAGCATATCACCGTCGGGCCATGCGCCGGGAGAAACATAAGGATACCATCTTTCAAAAACATTGAACTGCTCTTTGAGTTGCGGCCAGTTATCCCAGAAATCTCCGACTGTGCGCCACATATTTGCATTTTGCCTTATATGATCAGCCCTTTCCGGGGGAGTTGGCCCAGGGGAGGTACTGAGAACTATCTTTCTTCCCGTTCTGTCGATGGCTTTACGTATCATCTCAATTTCATCGGCATGATACGGTGAGGACAAATCATCAATCTTAAGAAAATCGACACCCCATGAGGCATACAGTTCCATTATTGAATTGTAATACTCCTGAGCACCCGGTTTACCCGCAACAATGGTATACATATCCCTGAGCCATCTGCACTGACCTTCTTCTGTAAAAATATCTGCTGCGGTAAGATTTGTGCCCAGTACAGGCATACGGTTTTTTACTGCAATTACCGGCACTCCTCTCATTACATGTATCCCGAATTTCAGTCCCTTTGAATGAATATAGTCAGCCAGGGGCTTAAATCCGGCTCCGTTTGCTGATGACGGGAAACGGTTTGTTGCAGGCATGAACCGGCCGTATTTATCAATGGAATACTGAGGATCGGTCTGATTATACCCGTGCGCCTTATCGTTGGCAACATACCACCTGATGTCGACCACAATATATTCCCAGTTGTATTGCTTCAGGTATTTTGCCATATAGTCGGCATTTGCCTTTACTTCATCTTCCGTAACGGTAGGACCGAAACAATCCCAGCTGTTCCATCCCATGGGCGGTGTTAACGCCCATGTGTGAAAATCTTTTTTCCAGGGTTCCTGCGAAAAAAGCTCACCCGGCAAGAGCATAAACGTAATTGCATAAGCAAGATAAACCAATATTTTCTTCATGGCAGACGTTAAATTATTAAGGTATTTTACATTTCACAAATTGGCTTTTTAAAGATAAACATTCAGATTATTACCAAATGAAACAGATTTGCATAAAAAGCTGCATCCGGGTAGATATTTTGAATATTTAACAATTTTAAATATTTTCAACCTGGTTTTAATGATCCTTTTTTTTGATTTATGATATTGAAAATGAGCTATGAAGCAAAAATATGCGATAGGAGTTGATATAGGCGGAAGTCATATTACATGCGCTGCGGTTAACCTCGGAACCGGAGAAATCATCAGAAATTCGCTTACGGAAAGACGTGTCAATAACCAGGCTCAGGCATTTGAGATCATTAGTATATGGTCGGAAAGCGTATCGGAGGTAATAAAACGGATCGGATTTGATGATCTGCTTGGCATCGGTTTTGCCATGCCCGGACCTTTCGACTATGTCAATGGTGTGAGCTATATAAAGGGCGTTTCAAAATATGAAAACCTTTACGGGTTCAATATCGGCGATGCCATTATCAGCAGTATTGAGGCACCAGACCACTTTGGAGTCAGGTTCATAAACGACGCAACAGCCTTTGCTGTTGGGGAGGCATGGGCCGGTAAGGCGAAGAAATACAGGAAATCCATGTCAATAACACTCGGCACAGGATTGGGATCGGCTTTCATTAATGACAGGATTCCTGTTGTTGACGGTCCGGATGTGCCGCAGAACGGATGTGTATATCACCTTCCGTACGGAGAAAGCATAGCAGATAACTATTTCTCCACACGCTGGTTTATTAATTCATACAGGGAGATGACCGGCAAGGAACTGCAGGGAGTTAAAGAGCTTGCCTCCCTTGCGGGCCATGATAGAATTGTTTCAGGGCTTTTTGAAAAATTTGGCAATGACCTCGCGTCATTTCTTGCTCCATGGCTGAAAAAGTTCGGAGCGGAGGTGCTGGTGGCGGGAGGTAATATCTCAAACGCCTTCAATATTTTCGGACCGGTACTTGAAAAAAGACTTAAAGCTGAAGGATGGAACGGAGACGTTGCCGTTTCGGAGCTGAAAGAAGATGCTGCCCTTCTCGGAAGCGCATTCCTTTTCGATGAAGAATTCTGGAAAGCTGTTCAGCATGCACTGCCGCTGATGTAATACCGTGCAGAGTTTCGACAAATAAATCTCCGGCAGTTATTAATCTTTTAATTCCGCACACTTCCCAGTGGAAGCACCGTGAACGTTATTTATCCCAAGCAGGACTTAACTGTTAAAAATAAATAATGTACACCAATCATCCCTCTTTTTACTTATTTTTGAATCAAACCTCAGCCAGATGAAAAAATCAGGCAGACGCTTATTCCTGAAGAAGGCAGGGACGGCTGCAGCAGCATTTACCATTATTCCCCGGCATGTTCTCGGAGGCAGGGGGTATACTTCTCCGGGCGATCAGCTTACCAAGGCAATAATCGGGACCGGAGGCATGGGCCGCGGTCATATTGGTTATGAAGGCACCCGGCTGATAGCTGTTTGCGACGTTGATAAATCTCACCTCGAACAGGCTGTGAGCCTTGCAAAAGGAAACGTAAGGGCATATCACGATTTTCGCGAACTGCTTGCACAACCCGATATAGACATCGTTCATATCGCCACGCCACCTCACTGGCACGGGATTATGGCCAGAATGGCTGCCGAGGCCGGAAAGGACATCTGGTGCGAGAAGCCTATGACAAGAACAATAGGTGAGGGAATAAAGGTTGTGGAAGCGGTCAGAAAACACGGAAGGATGTTCCGCCTTAATACATGGTTCAGGTTCAAAGACAATTTCTACGGTATGAATACCACCGTAAAACCTGTTAAGAAAGTTATCGACAGCGGCGTGCTGGGGTGGCCCCTTAAGGTAACCGTAAGCGGCATTACAGGTTTCGACTGGAAATTCTACTGGTCGGGCCTTCATAACCTTAAACCGGAACCTGTTCCTCCCGAACTCGATTATGACTTCTGGCTTGGTCCCGCACCATGGAAACCATATAACCCCGAAAGGGTACATTCCAAATTCAGGGGTTACTGGGATTATGACGGAGGCGGACTGGGTGATATGGGACAGCATTACCTCGACCCCGTACAGTACATGCTCGGCAAGGATGATACAAGCCCTGTGTACATTGAAATCGATGCACCGCAGCAACACTGGGACGCCGTCGGTTCCTGGCGAAGAATCACTTTTACCTATGCCGACGGCTGCCGGATAATCCTCGACGGTGAGAACCGGGACAAAGATGCCGCATATATTGAAGGCCCTTATGGTAAAATATTCAGAGGTTTCAGATCTGACATTCCTGATCTGCAGAAACTTATCGATACTCTTCCGGATCCTGAACCGCAGATTACAACCTTTACTGAATCGGTGCTAACGAGAAAAAAGTTTGCACTTAACGAGGAAAACGGCCACAGATCATGTACTATTGTCAACCTCGGGGTTATAGCCCTGCGGCTTGGCCGCAACCTGAAATATGACCCTTTAAAACAGAGATTTATTGACGATGA
>Ga0116147_1003044_pt1 | contig 16267 bp, 21 predicted proteins | sample AD_JPNHG3_MetaG_FD_89749 | JGI IMG/M metagenome (GOLD analysis project Ga0116147, IMG submission 89749) | Active sludge microbial communities of municipal wastewater-treating anaerobic digesters from Japan - AD_JPNHG3_MetaG | ecosystem: Engineered > Bioreactor > Anaerobic > Digestate | place...
AACTTTTTTTGATCCGAAGAAGAACAATACAAACACCATGATTACCAACAATTCACCGCCACCAAGATTATCTAAAAATAAAATCATGCCGTTCATATCTTAAAATTTGAGCAAAAGTAACTCAAAAGCCCATGTTGAAACAATGAATATTTGTGTTTATTACCTTTCAGGCGATAAATTTTCCCATTAACACATTTTTATAAGCTATAATTAGAATATAACTTTTTTATTTGTTTTAAATTTAAATGATGCATGAATAAAATAATATTTTTCTGGGTAATGCTTCTGACAATTGCCGCAACTTCATGTAAGCACGAGCCACAGGACCTGGCTATTGCAACGGATGACAGCACTGCCACTGAAGATTGCAACTCCGATACTATTTATTTTAAAAACACCATTCAGCCTATAATAAATGCATCTTGTGCCTATAGTGGATGTCATGATGTTACTACTGCAGAAGATGGTGTTATTTTAGATACTTATGCCAATATTATTCAGACAGGAAAAGTGAAAGCCGGAAAACCCGAAGACAGCAAACTCTACAAAGTACTTGTTGAAAATGATCCTGATGATATCATGCCACCACCACCGGGTTCACCACTAAGCAGTGTTCAGATTAACGATATTTACCAATGGATACTGCAAGGAGCAAAAAATAATGAATGTCTGGGTTGCGATAGTGTTAACGTAACATTTGCAGGAAACATTTTACCTATTATGCAAACCATTTGTCAGACTTGTCATAGCGGAAGTGCACCATTGGGAAATCTTTCATTGGTTACTTATGATGATGTATCTGCTGTTGCAATGACAGGGCAGTTAGTTGGTGCTGTTACCCATGCAGACGGATATTTTACCATGCCTGACAAGGAAGATTCAACAAAATATATCCCTAACTGTAAAATAAAACAAATCATTAAATGGGTTAACGATGGTTACCCCGACAATTAACAAAGCATGAATAAAAGTTTAATTCTTATTTCGGGTATTTTTATTGCACTCTGCATTAGTAGTTGTTATTATGATGTGGAAGATGAGTTATATCCAAACACAGGCAACTGTGATACACTTAACATAACTTATTCACAGACAGTGGCACCAATAGTAAGCAGCAATTGTAAGATTTGTCATTCGGCATCTATGGCGCAGGGTAATGTTGTTATTGATACTTATGCAGCGATTAAAATCTATGCCGACAATGGAAAACTTTTAGGATCACTCAATCATGATTCGGGATATGAACCTATGCCAAAAAATCAAAATAAATTAAGTGACTGTAACATCAAAAAAATTTCAATCTGGATTAATCAGGGTGCGCCCAATAATTAAACATTAAAAAATGAAAAAATTTATTCTATGTGTATTAATAACAGGCATGCATTATGCACAGGCACAAAATGTGTTTACAACCAATGCCGGTACAATTTCTTTCTTTTCAGAAGCACCGCTCGAAAACATTGATGCCACAAGCAAAAAGGCACATTGCATTTTGAATATTACAACAGGTGATATTGTTTCGCTGGTAGCCATTCGTTCATTCAAATTTGAAAAAGCATTAATGGAAGAACACTTCAATGAAAAATATCTGGAAAGTGATAAATATAAAGACGCCACTTTTAAAGGAAAAATTCAGGAGCAATTGGTAATTGATCGTGACACAGCATATCAGGTGACTGTAAAAGGAAACATTACTATTCATGGCATTGAGAAGCCTGCAAACTATAAAGCAAACTATAGTTTTAAAGGAGGCGTGCCAGCAATTGAAGGCAGCTTTAATGTTGCTTTAAAAGACCATAATGTTGAAATTCCGAAATTAGTAATTCAAAATATTGCCGAAGTTGTTAAAGTAACTTGTAAATTTGAACTTGCTCCTTATCAAAAGAAGAACTAAATATATTTTTATGCTACCAATCAGAAAACTGTTTTTTATTGGATTTACTTTTATCACACTACATGCAACTGCACAGGATGACCTGATGAAAATGCTTAGTGAAAGTGGAGAGAAAGAAAAGAAAGAAGAAGTTACGGCAACATTTAAATCAACCAGGCTTATTAACGGACATAGTGTTGAAAATAACAAACAAGGAGTGTTACAGTTAATGATATTGCATCGCTTTGGGCAGATAAATAGTGGAGGATATGAGTTTTTCGGGTTGGACAATGCCACCATGCGCCTGGGATTTGACTATGGAGTTACAGACTGGTTGAATGTTGGTATAGGGCGCAGCACGTTTGAAAAAATGTATGATGGGTTATTAAAAGTTAAATTTCTGAAGCAACGCAAAGGTGGAACACCTGTTACACTTACCGCTGTGGCGTCAATGCAACTAAACTCATTAAAATTTACAGACCCACAGCGTAAAAATTATTTTTCTTCCAGGCTGACTTATTCCTATCAGTTACTAGCAGCATCAAAGCTTTCCAATGCGTTTTCTATACAGTTAATGCCAACACTCATTCATCGCAATCTGGTACCAACAGCAAATGAAAAAAATGATGTATTTGCATTAGGCGGTGGCGGAAGAATAAAAATTTCTAAGAGTATAGCATTTACAGCAGAGTATTATTATGTATTTCCTGACCAGATTAGTGATACATATAAAAACTCACTTGCCGTAGGCTTTGATATTGAAACCGGAGGTCACGTTTTTCAGATACATTTTACCAATTCGCGTAGTATGGTTGAAAAAGGATTTATTGCCGAAACAACAGGCGACTGGCTTGATGGCGGCATTCATTTTGGTTTTAACCTCAACAGAGTTTTTACGGTATATTATCCAAAGGAGTAGTAATTGTCCTGTGTTTATGGAATTAGCCTACAAAGTAATTCCATAAAAAAACTATCCCAGGTTTTGTTCAATGATTCGCAGAAGTTGTGGTTTGTTAACAACACCACTCTGCCGCCACAAAACTTTTCCGGATTTAAACAAGATTAATGTAGGTACTCCTTGTATCTCATAAGCTGCTGCAACAGCAGGATTTTTATCCACATCAATTTTAAGTATCACAGCTTTTTCGCCTACTTCATTTTTTACTTCATGCAGTATGGGGGCCATCATTTTACATGGTCCGCACCAGTCGGCAAAAAAATCAACCAATACCGGCTTATTGCCATTGATGATGTCATTAAATGTTCTGTTTTGTGTTGTTGTTTCCATTCTATTTATTATAATATGCGCTATACATCCAGACTAATTTTTCCTGCTCGCTTATATAATCACTCATCAATGCATTGGTACCTTCATCATCTGCATCTGCCGACATTTTCAAAATATCACGCTGTTTGATTAATATAGTTTCGAATGCATCTAAAATTGCTTTTATTGACTTTGAAGGGTCTGATACATTTTTAATTTCTTTCAGTTGTGATGCCTTATTGTAGTCGCTAAAGGTGTGTAACGGTGTTTCATCTAAAGTCAAAATACGTTCTGCGATTTCGTCAACTTTAACTAACAGATTATTGTACAATTCTTCAAACTTCAAATGCAGTTCAAAAAATTTCTCACCTCTGATATTCCAATGTAATCCACGAGTTGTCTGATAAAAGACCATGTAATCTGCAAGCAGAAGATTAAGTTTTGCTGCAAGTTGCTTAGCCTGTTTTTTATTTATCCCTATGTTAATCATGATTACAAGATTTTTATTAAACTTTAAATGCTAAATTAGAATTAAATTATAAATCAGTAGCTGACTTAAATCATCACTTCAAAAGAAGTATTGACAGACATAAACAAGAAAACAGAACTATTGTTTTTATTTAAACTAAGAAAGAAAAAAGCCTTCAACTATTAGTTTAGCCATTGAATTTCTTTAATGGCTGAATTTTTTTTGAGAATATTAATAACAGACTCTATTGTTCCGTTATCAGCATGTTCGAGCTGAATTTGAAAAATCAAATCTTCGTTTGTTCTTGTGAAATTTAATGAAATCAAGGCTATCCCATTTTCTCTTAAGAGTGCTGTCAGAAATTCTGTATTACCAAAATCATGACTTGCGGTTATACGTAAACTTTTTTGTTTGAATTTTTCAAAATACATTTTCTCTAAAGGCTGAAGTCCCCATAAAATAATAATGGCAATAGCTGTTGCTACAGCAGCCGCAAGATACATTCCGCCTCCTGTTGCTAAGCCAATACCCGCTACAGTCCATATTCCTGCTGCAGTAGTTAATCCCCGAATAGTTTTATTGTTTGAAAACAGAATAGCACCTGCACCTATAAATCCTATGCCGGTTACAACCTGTGCTGCAATACGCGAAGGGTCAAGTGTTATATCAGGAGTTCCTATGATGTCAGAAAACCCAAATGCAGATACAATCATCATCAAACAGGAACCTACACAAACAAGCATGTGTGTACGTAAACCTGCTGCCCAATGCTTTCGCTCTCTTTCTAATCCTATAAGTGCACCAAAAAAAGATGCTAATGAAAGCCGGATAATAATTTCAGAAACACTAATCATCTTATTGCAAAAAATTACAGTTATTAAGCAGACATTAGTTTAACAACTAATGGTTAACAGAACAACAACAAATTTGTTTACAACAATTATACTAAAATAAATCTAATATCAGAGTTCAAGAAACGCTTCTGATTAATGTGGAAGTTTATCACGGAATTTACCATACACCCATGTTCCGGCAATTGCACTTAGTAAACTCACAACAATTACAGTAGCACCGGAACCAATTGTTGCAAACAGAGGTCCGGGACATGCACCAGTAATAGCCCATCCCAATCCGAAAAATAGGCCACCCCAAATTTGTCCCTTATTAAATTCTTTTGGATGTAAGGTGATTTCTTCTCCATAAAATGTTTTTATGTTGAATTTACGAATAAGCCAAACAGACAATGCTCCAACAGCAACAGCACTTCCAATGATACCATACATGTGGAATGATTGAAGCCTGAACATTTCCTGTATCCTGAACCACGATATCACTTCTGCCTTTACTAAAATAATTCCAAATAAAATTCCCATAAGGCTGTATTTTAAGTTGTGTACCCAACTATGTTCAAGATGGCTTTCGTTTACACAAATTGTATCTAACGAACGTGTTTCAAAATCTGTGTTTCGATCTTTTTCTAAAGTAACTACTGTTTTCATAAAATTAATTTCAGAGTGAAAGTATATAAGGTAAAATTAAATTAGCCATAATGAAACCTCCGGCCATAAAACAACAGGTAGCAATCAGAGATGGCAATTGAAGCGTTGATAATCCCATAATAGCATGACCGCTGGTGCAGCCACCTGCATAACGGGTGCCAAAGCCAACTAAAAATCCTCCTACAACCATCATAATAAAACCTCTAAGCGTGAACAAGCTATTCCAGTTAAATAAATCTGCCGGAACCAAACCACTAAAATCAGTTATACCTTTTTCATGAAGCGATGTTGCCAATGAAGAATTGATAGTAACAGTGGTAGATGCGGTGAGTAAGTTCACAGCTATAAATCCACCAGCCATTATGCCGGCAACAAAAAACAAATTCCATCTTTCTTTTTTCCAATCATATTTAAAAAATGGAATATTTGATGGAACACAAGCAGCACAAACATGACGAAAGGAAGAACTTATACCAAACGACTTGTTTCCAAGTATCAGTAATGCAGGCACAATGAGTCCTATTAGTGGTCCTGCAACATACCAGGGCCAGGGTTTAAGAATTAATTCAAGCATAGTTCAAAATAAATTTAGTGTTAAGTAATAATTGTTGTAATAAAGTTTAGTGTAAAGAACAATGAAATGCAATAACAAATTGAAGTGAAAGGGTTTTATTATTTCAACAAAGTTTCTTTAAGAATAATATAAATACCCATTATTAATACAAACCATCCAAATGCAGGTTTCAATTTTTCGTTTGATATTTTTTTCGACATCAGACTTCCGATTATAATACCTAAAATGGCAATAGCAGAAAAAGTCAACAACAAATGCCAGTCTATGGAGTCACTATGGAACAGACTAACACTAAAGCCTAATAAAGAATTAGTAGCAATAATCAACAGTGAAGATCCTATTGCCTTTTTCATTGGGAGATGAGCCAACAATACCAATGCAGGTACTATTAAAAAGCCTCCACCGGCACCTACCAAACCTGTTATTGTCCCTACAACAAATCCTTCAATTATAATTAAAGGATAATTGTATTGTACTTTATCATAATCGGGTTTTTGCTTTTTCCTGCGAATCATAGAGTATGATGCCAGCAACATGATAACAGCAAACAACAACAGCAGTGCAATAGGTTTTGTTATCTGTAGCGTTCCAATGTTGAATAAATCCTGAGGAATTGCAGGTACTATAAATGCTCTGGTAATGAAGACTGCAATAATTGATGGAATACCAAAAACTACAGCTGTTCGCAGATGAACATTTCCCATTCTGATATGACTAAATGAGCCTATCAAACTTGTAAAGCCAACAATAAACAGAGAATATCCTGTTGCCAATACTGCATCAATGGAAAACAGATAAACCAATATAGGCACTGTTAATATGCTGCCGCCACCACCAATGAGCCCCAACGACAAGCCCATAAGTATTGCACAGGCATATCCAAAAACTTCCACCACCTTATTTTAGAATTTTAATTGTGGAGGCAAAGGTCTGATAAAAATTATAACTGTAATGCAACTTCAGTTACATTATATTGAAATAGTATCCTTTAATACACAATTAACTATATCTTGTTACGTTTTAATTAAAAGTAAACTTTTAGCATCATGCCCGAAAATGTATATGAGTGCAAATATTCTAATACGATATAAATCATAAAAATGTGGAGTCCGGTAACCACTTATAAAACGGGGCGTAATCGAAAAGCCAGATGAGTAGAAACACTAAATTAATAAATAATTAAAATGAGAAAAATTTCATTTGTTTCAGGATCTGTTGCAGGCTCGTTGACAGTTCTTGGTGGTTTATTTAAAATTATGCATTGGCCAGGAGCTAATATTATGTTAGTGCTCGGTCTTGGAACGCTTGCTTTCATTTTTATTCCAATTGCAGCTAAGTATTGGTACAATAAAAATTTGGTTAAACCAATTTAAAATCTCTTTAAAGCAAATCATCTGTAAGCTGTCTGTTTTCGCATCAGCAACTATCCTAAAAACATTGGTTAATACAATATTTTATAATTACAAAATAGAGATAGACGCTAATTTCAATGTTTGATATCCATATATCAGACATTGAAACTTTTTAACCTCTGACTTTTAAAACTTACATGTAATCTCACTACAACTGAGTGGAATTTTTGCTTTTGGATTTTTGTCTTCAAAAAATTTTCTTGGTATTATTTGAAATAAATATTGCAGTGCATTCGTCAGTCCGGTGTCATTGTTAGCCTCTACAATAATGGCGGGTTTTTTGATTTTTATCCGGTAGCCATCATTGCCTAACGAGGCATCTTTTATTTTTTTCAGATTAATGGCATTTTCAAATGTGCCTTCGCGCATAGCATTCACAATGGCAAGGTGTAACCCTATACTATCTTTTAGTTGTGTGCAGTAAACCCTTGCTGCTGCATCACCCGTTACCCAGGCAGGACCTTCTACAATTGCAATTTTACGGTGTAAAATAAAAGTACCCGGTTGCTGAACAATACTTTGAGGTTTTGGAATATTATTGTTCGTATCCTGTGCAACTCCGGTTCCGAACAAGAAAAGTAAAAATAATTGAACGACTAATTTTTTCATGGCAGCTAAAATAAAGTTGCTGTTTATTTGGAAATGCACTGTAAAATCAAATTATGAACATATCAAAATCAAGAATACTGATAAATGTTCTTTAAAGATAATGCACCTTTGTTATTTTTGTGCTTATGAACAGACCAGTTAGAGTATTAATTTCCAAGGTAGGCCTCGATGGTCACGATCGAGGTGCAAAAGTCATTGCTTCTTTTCTTCGTGATGCAGGCATGGAAGTTATTTACACCGGACTTCGACAAACGCCACAAATGGTGGTGAACACTGCCCTGCAAGAAGATGTTGATGTCATAGGCGTGTCTATCCTCTCAGGAGCGCACCTTACTGTTTTTCCAAAAATTATGGAACTTCTTAAAGAAAAAGGAATGACCGATGTACTTGTTACTGGCGGAGGCATTATTCCTGATGCCGATATGAAAAAATTAAATGACATGGGTGTGGGTAAACTGTTCGCCCCGGGCACTAACACTAATGAAATTGTTCAGTACATAAACAATTGGGTTGAACAATATAGAAAAGACTAATAGACTCTTGCTCTTTCTGTTTTTGAAAATGGATGATACCCTGAGCCTTTAAACTGCACTTTAATGCTTTTTGTTTTTATAAGATTTAATGCACTGTAAAATGCATAAAGTGTTTTACGAGTGTTTCTTTTTATCCAGATATTTTCCTTTCTGCGAATAATTTTTTCATAAACCTGATGATAGGTCTTTTTATGAAAAGCATATAGTTCGTCCAATACATTGAGCTCTAAAAAATATCTGCTTCGTATGTGTGCAAAAATTGCAGAACGCTCATTACGGTTATATTGAGAGAAAAATAATTGCTGAATATTGGGAACATTTGTTTTGTTTAAACAATGTATCAGCCACACATATTCAAAATTCAAATGATGACCGGGAACTTTTACTCCTCCACTATTAACTGTACAATCGTTCAATACTTCTTTCTCATTCATAAATTGAATACCTTTTCTTACAAAGCCATAGATAAGTTGTATTTGAATCCATTGGCCATTACTCAATTTTAGGTGAATGAAACAATAAAATGGCTTTTCTTCTAGACGCACTCTTTTTAGGTAGGGTGAAAATTCAAGCACCGTTAATATTTTGCGTGTATCGTCCCTGTTAATTGCAATCTGAATAATATCTGCAGCAATTTCATCGGGGCGCGAAACAGTTAATCCCATTGCGGCATACCTGATTTCGCTGATACGTTCAAAAAAATGATTTAAGAATTTTGCTTTATCCCCCATAAAATTTAGATTAATAAAACCATAACGCTGCTTTTTTCATTATTCTTGGCATAAGCCTGATTTCTGCTTCTGCCTGTTCACGCCTGCGAATTTGTTTTACCTTGCCCGAAGTCTGCATACCGGAATGGTTCATGGTATCCGTCATGCCATTAATAATCATAAATAGGTTCTCAACCTGAAAGTCTTTTTTCATTTGTGATGCATATTCAAGTTGATCAAAAGTGGCACTGTTTGCTTTAACAACAAACATGTTTAAATCACTCATTTTCATCAACGGAACAGCATCCATATAATTACTGGTTTCGGGGGTATCAAATATCACGTAATCGTATAATGTTTTCATATCTGCAAGAATGTTGCCAGTTTTATCATTTATAAGAAGTGTGTTTACGCCATGTGCAAGATATCCGGCACTAAGCAGATCAACATTTTCATAATTCGTTATTTGTACTGCCTGATGAAGATTTTTATTGTCCTCAATAACTTGCGCAAAACTGATTTCTTCTTCATTGCCCAGGGTGTTTTTTAATGAAGGATTTATGGGATTCATATCAATCAACAGTGCTTTTTTTCCTAACCTACCCATAGCCATAGCTAAATTTTGGGCAATGGTAGTTTTTCCTTCACCGGCTTTTGCTGATGTTATGGTTATCATCTGTACAGACTGTTTGTTTCCAAGCATGAGTATTTTAGTACAAAGTGTCATAAAGGACTCACTGAAATCATGTTTTTTACCTCCTGCTTCAATATTGGCAATAAAAGGAATGTCTGTAAATTTCTGAAGATCTTTACGATTACGGATTTTTATTTTTAGTAGTGGCTTAACAGCAGTTATTAAAGCACCAAATAAAAGTGATGCAAGCAATGCCAGCGACCATACTTTTGCAGGATTAGGACCGATGGGTGAGGTAGGCATTTTTGCCTCATTTAATATGTATGATGATGGTGGCAAAACAGGAGCCTCAACCATAGCTTCTGCTCTTTTCTGAATCAGAAAATCATAAAGCTTGGTGTATAAGTAAATACTTCTGTTGAGTTGTTGTAGTTTTTCTTCTGTCTGTGGCAGATTTTGAATTCTGTCTTTAGCCGAAACAATAGCTGCTACAAGAGTCTCTTGTCTGATGGTTAATTTTTTTCTTGTATTTCGGATACTCTCTGCAAGCATTTCTTTAAGTGAGCTTATTTCTTTATCAACTTTTGAAAGGTCTGCACCTTGCTCCAACAGCTGCTGACGTTCTGCAACTTTATCATTCAGTTTCAGGTAAGTTTCTGTGTATATAATATCTGTAATAGTTCCATACTCCGGTGAAATGGTATTCACGTTTCTGTTCTTACGCATATAGTCACTCAGGTTATCCAAAGCAGCTATTTGCATATCTGCTTCTACTTTCTGAATCTGTAGTTGACTTACGGTGTTTAATACTGCACCTGCCTGTTGTGGCATTTCATAAGCATTGTTTGCACTTTGAAAATACGACAATTCGCGCTGTGCATTGTCAAGCTCTTGCGAAACACGATCGAGTTGGTTATTGATGAGTTGTACATTGGCAATGGAATGTGATTCGTTAGCTTTTTGTCCGGCATTGCCATAGCCTTTGGAAACGGCACTTGCAATACGATAAGCCTTGGCAGGATTAGTACTTTGGCTGTTTAGTTTTATAACTCCGCCATCTTCAATAGTACAAGTCAGATTTTGCTCAGCAATTTTGTTGGCTAAGCTCCTGTCAGAATAAATGGTAAACGAAACTTCGTCTTTATCGTCCAGTAAATTCAGATAAGGGGTTTTTTCAATGGTTACAGCCAGTGATCCAAGATCGAGTAATTCATTATAGCTGCCTCTTTTTTGTTGATGTCCTGCCTGATCGTCATATTCAAGTATGTAGGTTTTTTCACCATCGCGTTGCAGACTAAAACTTTGCTGACCAAACGACTCATCCTTTAAGTTATATGAAATTTTTACAGGTCTATTGTCAAAACATTCTGATGTCTGAAAGTTTTTGGTTACAAAATATTCTACGTTCAGCCCCATACCTTTTACAGACTGTTCAATAGTTTTGGGTGAACGAATCATTTCTGCTGCAATGGAAGTTGACTGTTTATCGGGGTCAATATTTTTTAAAATAGCTTGCGATTCATAAACCTTAGGCATTAAAAACAAATAGGCTGAAGCACCAACACTTCCTGCCAGAAGGCAACCAAGAAACAATCGTTTGTTTGACCTGATGTTTAGCATGGCGCGTTGTGACCAAAATGATTTTGTTGTCATCTTTATTGAATTTTATAACTTCTATACAAGGAAAAAGGCTATTAGGTTACATTACATTTTGGATTGTTAATTAATATGCAGATTGCTGTAACCATTTTAAGCCTTTGTCGTTAAATGCAGCCCTTCAACGGAAGGCTTATGGGCAATTGGAACAAGTGGTGATAAAACCTGCTTGAATGTGGCACCGAACTTTTGGCATTTAAACAGCTGTTAGATAATAAAAGCCTGCGTACCACCATGACTTATACCCACCTAAGTAAAATACAAAGCCCATTAGACAAAATAGGATATGAACCGTAAATTTGTACAATTGCTTGATGCTGCTATATTTGTACGATATTCAACATGTTTTAATGGAAAATATGGTGATGTTTAAATGTTATGCGAAACTGCTGGGTATCTTACTAACATCAAACTGACGGACATGAAACGAACATTTTTTAAAAATAAACTTGACGGACTGACAGCTCTTTCAGACAGCCAACACAATGAAGTTTTATTTTTTGCTACTGCACATTTTTTGTTTTTTAATTTTTTGGCAGCCGCACAAGCCAACCCAAAGGCAAAAGCAAAAGAGTGCAATCACCAACGCTTTATTAAATCTGGTTTCAGATTAAACGGAAGAAATATTTACAGAAACTTTTTGAAGTTCTCCTTTGAAAAAAGAACGGTCATAATAGGCAATCGGCTTGACACCGCCAATTAAGTTTAAATGTTCAGTTAAAATTTGGTGCTGCTTTTCAAAGTTTTTTAATATTGATTTATTCTCTTTACAAAACTCCAATAAACCTATCACGGCTTCTTTGTGCCTTACTAACTTATAATTCCCAAATGTTCTGGTTCTAAAAGTTTGGTTCCAAAATAAGACTTCAGTGAGCTCATATTTATTTGTCCTAGTTTCGTCAACACTTAAATAAACAGACCACCAAAGACCTGAAATCGAATGCCGCATTAAATTGCTTTGTGCAGTTGTTTCCAAAAACCAGTGGTCACGAATATAATTTTCGGGCTTACTTGCTTTGCTCGTATAAACATCCGGCCAACGCTTAACCATATACGGGTATAAGTCCACATGCGACAAGTAAGACCACAGGCGCTCATCCGATGCTTGAATTGGCTCTAAATTTTTAAACGCTTCAAAAATTGCTACCGCAGTTTCAAAATCTTTTTGATGATTGAGTTTACTCAACAACCCATCCGGCTTGTTGATGTTAGGCATCATCAAAGTTTGTTTCTTATCGTAAACAAATTCATTGCTTCTGTATTTGTCAGTATCAATTTCATCCTTCAGTTTGAGGAGATATTTTTCTTTGAATATTTGTTGCTTTTCCATTTTAATCTTCTTCGTTATGGTTTGGTGATTCAACAATGACTTGCAGTTCAGAAATTAATCGGTGAAAAGGATTCCCTAAAAGCCGTTGAGCAATTTCCGGAATGTTCTCTTTGTCCTTAATTGAAATTGATTCAAACTCCTTTTCATTCAACCGGTATTCAATTGCATTTGCCCAAATGGTTTTTCCTTTATGCGTTTCATAATTGTAAAGGGCAATCAAAAGAGCATTCAACACAATCGATGAATGAAAAATCGGAGCAAATTTATGCTCTTTTGAAATGCTGTCATTTGCATAGAGCTCATAATCCTCTTTCGGGAGTTGAACTTGTATTTTTGGTTTGTTCAAATCAACATTCGTAAACTTCAAATCCTCATTCTTCACTACTTCCATGAATGAGGAAACTGCTTTCAACTTTTCATAGTTGATGTCAGCATTGAAAGTAAACTCTCCGAAGAACGCCAACACATCTCCGGTTTCAATATCAAAATTGTAACCGTTGTAATCAGAATGCGATTTACTGTTTTGATAATTTGTAATGGGAGACTTTGCCACTAAAGCACAAGTGAAACTCACTTTTCCTTTAACTTTCTTCTTAGGAATCTCTAATTTGATTTCGCTTGAGTTACCTGTTACGATTTCACGATACAAAGTATTTGAGCAAGTTGCTTCACAAAAATATTCTGCTTGACCGGAATTTACTAATGCTGATAAATCAGCATTGTCATGTTCACAATTTACAATGACAGAATAAGCATCAATACTCGCTGTAATTGCTGGAACAGGGTTCAACGCAACTTTACTTTTTATATCGTCATTGTAAACACTCAATATCGGATGAGGAAAGGATGTATTATTGAAGTTCATACGCTTTGATTTTTATAGAGTGTTTAAGATTATCAGCAAAACGAATTTTGATTTGATTTTTTCCGGTTGACAAAGCAATACCTTTCAGTTTGTTTCCCTGAACAGTTCCGTTATTGGTTGAATAAATTTCAATGCCGTCATCTTTATCATTATCACCGCTTACAAGCAATTCAAGTTCAGCTCTTGCAATATCCTTTTCAGTATTGACTATTAAGTTGTGATATAAATTATTATTTTCCTTTTGTGCAGCAACCTTCAATTTCACTTTCACAAGAACACGATTATCTTTTTGCTCATTGCTTTTTTCTCCGGTTTCAGGAGTTTCCCCATCATCATTTCCATGTTCATCACCACCACCACCTTCGTTATCACCACCGACAGTAAAATTTTCTTCACCATCTTCTGTTATTTCAACTCCTGTTTCTTCTTTCACTTCGCTTTGCTCTCTAATTGTTGGCTTGATTGTTATAGGTTCATCTTTGCTTGTCGTTTGCATTCCTGTTTCATCATCAGATAAATCTTTTGTTGTAGCCCCTGAGAAATTACTTGTGTTTTCGCCTGACAACTCAGCTTCATCATCTTTCTCCAAAAGATCTTCGGGTATTGACAGAAATTCTTCAAGACCGAGAAACGCTACTTTTTTACTTGTGTTCAGCTTTGCAAGCGAATCAAGTTTTGCATTTACATAATCACTGTATTCATTTTCTGCTTTTCGTGCAATTTTATGTATGCGACCTTCATCAGACGGATAATTTTCTTTACGCCATTCGTTGTGAGCGGGGTTTTCCATCATACGAAGAATGTTGTTTCCTTCTTCGCTTTCGCAAATGAACACAGCAGCGTAACCGTTTATTTTCCGATTGGTTCGTTTGAACACTACCATTTTGGGTTTCCGAAAAAATGCAGTTCTGTTTGGCAACCCTTTTTCCAAATACACATACATTTTTACTTTGCCGAGCGTATCTAAAACATCACTGAAAACCTTGAACTGGTCGTTTGCTTCCGCATATTTCACAGCTTTATAATATGGTTTCGGATTCCATGATTCTATTTCAGTTGCGTTACCGCTTTCAAATTCCGTTGGGAAATATTCATCAATGACTTGTTCCAAATTTTCTTTGCTAATTGTTACCTCGTTTATAGTAACAACAAGTTTATGTTCATGAATTGCTAACCAAAAATTGTTCAACACAGATTTTATCATCAATCTGTTTCTGTCAACTTCATCCCACAGACCAATGATGTTTATATCAGTTCCTGTTTCAGATCGCTTAAAAATTTCCGGAATGTTTTCTTCCACTGTTACAGGTTCGCCATTATTATTGTCGTAAAATCCGTAAGCAGTAATTTTTTCACCGCTACCGTTTTTGTGAGTTGTCAATCGTGTTGCACCTTCGAAGAAAACATTGCCGTCAGTATCTTTAGAAGAAACAACAACCGTTTTAATTGGTGACAAAGCGAAGTATGCACCTTTGCCAAATCCGAAAGAGCCACCCGAACCGCTTAACATTTTTGCACTCACACCGGCAGCACGGAGAAAAGCATAGAACGGAGAATCAGCTCCATCAGCGAAGTACATTCCCTTTGTGTTTGAATCGGAAATTTTACTCTTCAAATAGTTACATTTGCATCGTCTGTTTTTGGAAAAGTCATAGGGAAAAATGAAATATTTTTATGTAATCCGCTTTAAAGAAGAAGATAGCGAAAAAGGTTTTTCGTTTGTGAAAATGAAGACAAGAGAAGGAATTTGTCTTACCACTCAAATGGCTTTTCAGGCAAAACTTTTTAAGACAAAAGCCGAAGCGGAAAAACAAATGATTGAATGGAATGAGCAAAAATATTCAGAAGTAAAACGAATTAAAATCTAACTACAAATTACACATGGCAATTGATAAATGGACAAGAGAGCAAACAATTGTTGCATTAAATCTTTACTGCAAAATTCCTTTCAACAGAGTTAGTTCAAAGCATCCTGATATTATTAGGATTGCAAAAATTATTGGAAGAAGCCCGAATTCTGTTAAAATGAAAATTGGAAATTTCGGAAGTTTTGACCCGGAGTTAAAGAAAAGAGGAATTGTAGGTTTGGGAAACACAAGCAAATTGGATGAAGTTGTTTGGAATGAATTTAATTCTGATTGGAATAATCTTGCTTATGAAAGTGAATTGCTGATTTCAAAATTTACACATCAACCAATTGAAAAAGTATCTAATATTGAAATTGAAAATATTCCTTTAGGAAAAGAAAGGGAAGCAATAATTAAGCAAAGAGTAAATCAGAGTTTTTTTCGTGCTACAATTCTTTCATCTTATAATTTGAAGTGCTGCATTACAGGATTATCAATTACAGATTTTCTTGTTGCAAGTCATATTGTTCCTTGGGCTAAAGATGAGAAGAACAGATTGAATCCCAGAAATGGGCTGTGTTTGAATTCAATTCATGATAAAGCATTTGACAAAGGTTTCATAACGATAACTCCTGAATTTAAAATAAAAGTTTCAACATTTTTAAATGATTTCAAAAAAGAAAATGCAGTTGCAGATTTGTTCCTGAAATATGAAAATCAATCCATCATTCTTCCTGACAAATTCACTCCTTCAAGAGATTTTTTAAAGTATCATCATGAGAATGTTTTCAAGAAGTAATTTTTTTTATTCCTTTGTAATATGTTTAACAACAGTAAACAGGCAGGCATCAAGGTAATTGCCGGAATTGATTATGATGCTGATTGCAAAGCAACTTATGAAGCCAACAACAAAGGTTCAAAGTTTATACATGCTGCTGTTTTCAATCTCAAAGAACAAGATTTAGAAAAGAATCTTACACTCAAACGAA
>Ga0116147_1003072_pt1 | contig 16178 bp, 13 predicted proteins | sample AD_JPNHG3_MetaG_FD_89749 | JGI IMG/M metagenome (GOLD analysis project Ga0116147, IMG submission 89749) | Active sludge microbial communities of municipal wastewater-treating anaerobic digesters from Japan - AD_JPNHG3_MetaG | ecosystem: Engineered > Bioreactor > Anaerobic > Digestate | place...
TACCGTCGTCGCTCCCGTTATGCTTGTTACTCCGGTTATCGTTGCACCGCTCTGGCCTGTCAGAAGTCCGGCCGAGGTGATTGCGCCTGTGCCGGTGGTATAGATATTGCCGCTGGTCGTTATGTCATCTCCCGCATTCGACGGCGACAATACACTACCTGTCCGCGTCCAGTAGCCGATGATGCCGCTGGTGGGGGGTGTGGTGGTGAGACGGCTGGTATTGTCGGTATATACTCCGGCATTGGGCAGGAGGCTGCCCAGCGTAAGGCTGTTAAAAGTTACATCCGCTCCCGAATGTATTGCCTGGGGAAGCGACAGTGTTATGCTGCCCGGTGCATGAGCAACAAACACCTGGTTGTTTGTACCCAGGAGGGTTTTGAATTCGTTGGCTGTACCTGCGGCGTCCATGCCCAGCAGCTGGTTGGGCCCTCCCGAGAGGCTTGCGGGGACGGTTTTCCAGATGCCGTCGAAGTACCAGAACGATCTGGTATCGGTATCGTATACCATTAACCCGTTTGCGGGAGAGGAAATCCCAAGCCTCTGTACTGTGGTCATTCTCGGAATGAGAAGACCTCTTGCAACCGACCTCAGTTCCAGTATTGAGGAAGGATCGGGTGTAATGGTCACCTCGCTTATTCCGACGCCCTGACCTTTGGCTTCAGGACCAATCCATGCAGCAAGCACCAATAAAATGACTGATGCATATCTGAAAACACGGAAAAGTGTCCTCCTGAAGGAACAGCCATTCCTTCCCGGGGGCAGAGTAATTTTGTTGTGCACCGTTTTCATGATAACCTCCTTGTATTTAATACCAGCATATTTCAGATTTCAGAAAATAAAAATCCTTGCCGGAACTTTTTACTTTATCCGGCAGGGTAAAAATCATATATTCAGTCCGCTCTCTCAATCAGTTTAGCTATAAACGGACCACTTACAAGTCTTATTTGAAGACTCCTTTTTTTCTTTCAAAGTTGCAGTTGGCAACCTTAAACGAAGTTTAAATATATAACAATTTTTGAATGGTCTGAAAAGATTTTGACGGAAGGCTGTTTTTTGTTTATGAGTTTCCTGTTTGGAGTAATGAAAACTGTCAACATACCCGGAATAATAAAAGATTGTGAGTTGAAGAACCACCCCGTCACTGACCTGCGGTCAGCGGCATCTTGTATCCGCCCCTCCCTGCCTCCCCAAATGGGGAGGAGAGAAAGGTAATTTACGAGTTACGCTCCTTCCCCCACCTGGGGGAAGGCCGGGATGGGGGCAAATAAAAAAGGTAACTTGTCCTGAAACAGGTTGACAAAAAATAAAGATTACCTGCTTTTTTAGTACGGTATGCACTCTCCCCCTTCCCAAGGGGGAGTGGTCCCGACTTTAGTCGGGACGAGGGGGTTATGAGTTAAAGAACCACTTAACTCCTTCTCAGGGTAGATATCTTCATGAGGAAGCAGTAAGGAGGGGGGAATCAGATAATCAGCATTGCATCGCCGTATGTTCCGAACCTGTATTTCTCCTTCACGGCGGTCCTGTATGCCTCGAAGCAGAGGTCGTAACCGGCGAATGCCGCAACCATCATAAGCAGGGTTGAATACGGGAGATGAAAATTACTGACCATCATATCAGGTATCCTGAATTCGTAAGGAGGGAAGATGAATTTGTTGGTCCAGCCGTCGAACGGTTTAAGGAATCCGTCGGTTGAAACGGAGCTTTCAAGAGTTTTAACCACAGTAGTACCCACTCCGCATACCTTCTTTCTGTTTTCCTTTGCATTATTCACTATGGCTGCGGCCTCCTCCGAAATTATGATCCTTTCGGAGTCGACCTTATGTTTTGTGAGATCCTCCACGTCGACACTCCGGAAATTTCCGAGTCCGACATGCAGTGTTATTTCGGCAAAATCGACTCCCACAATCTCAAGCCTTTTAAGGAGTTCGCGGCTGAAATGGAGACCGGCGGTCGGAGCTGCAACAGCCCCTTCATGCTTTGCAAAAATTGTCTGGTACCTCTCCATGTCTTCGGGCTCAACCTTCCGGTTTATAAATTTCGGGAGAGGCGTTTCACCCAGGCTGTACAGTGTCTTCTTGAATTCCTCGTAAGGCCCGTCGTACAGAAACCTGAGGGTCCGGCCGCGTGAGGTTGTGTTGTCAATAACCTCCGCAACCAGAAGATCATTTTCGCCGAAATACAGCTTATTACCGATACGTATTTTCCTGGCGGGATCGACGAGAACATCCCATAGTCTCTGCTCGCGGTTAAGCTCCCTGAGAAGAAAAACCTCTATTTCAGCACCGGTTTTTTCCTTGTTGCCATAGAGGCGTGCAGGAAAAACCTTGGTGTTGTTGAAGACTATTACATCATGTTCGGTAAAATAATTTACAATGTCTTTAAAGACCTTATGTTCAAACTTTCCTGTTTTTCTGTTCACTACAAATAACCTCGATTCATCCCTGTTGGCCGCAGGATAGAGTGCTATAAGATCCTGTGGCAGAGTGTACCTGAATTGTGATAACTTCATATCTGCTAAAAATTTAATACACTAAAACAAACTGCTTTTTTGGCCCGGCAAAAATAAAACAAATGCAACATGCTGCAAACACAATGAAACCTTTATACGGAAAATTTTCCTGTTTGTTTCATTTTCTGCAATAAAATATTAAATTTTTCAAGATCGATTGCATTTTCCGTTCTGTATGGTCCGATAGCTGTTCGTGTCAGTGCGGATAGATGCGCGCCGCTGCCAAGGGCCTTCCCGATGTCGCGTGCAAATGCCCTTATGTAGGTACCCTTGCTGCATAGTATCCTTACCCTTATTACCGGCAGGTTGAAATCGAGCAGTTCAATTTCCCTGAACACCACGTTTACCGGTTTTATTTCGGTCTCTATTCCTTTCCTGGCAAATTCATATGCTCTCTTCCCTTCAATAAGCTTCGCAGAAAAAACAGGGGGCACCTGTTCCTGGCGGCCAAGAAAACTTCCGAGCGCCTCTTCGGCAAGTGCACGGGTAATATGCGAAATGGGGTATTCTCCGTCTGTTCCGGTTTCGAGGTCGAATGAAGGAGTGGTTTTCCCGAGATATATTTCCGCGACATATTCCTTGTCGAGGCCGGTAAACTCCTCAGCTCTTCTGGTAGCCTTCCCTGTGCACAGAATCATGAGACCGTCGGCAAGCGGGTCAAGTGTTCCTGCATGTCCCACTTTGATTTTCCTTATCCCGGTACTCTCCCTGATCATTATCCTGACCTTGTTAACCAGGTCGAAGGATGTCCAGTAAAGCGGTTTGTTGAACAGCAGAACCTGTCCTTCCTCAAGCGGATTTTCTTTCCCCGGATTGTTCATCCTAGGCAATGATCATGGAAATTATACCCGCAGCGGCGCAATATACCGCAAACCATATCATTCTGCTCCTTCTCACAAGAGAGATCATCCAGCGGCATGCGATGTAGCCCGAGACAAAGGCAGCAAGGAATCCGGCAAAGATAGTCCATGTTCCGGTGGCGGGGCCTGCCGGCATATCTCCTGTCAGTTCAACCAGGTTTGCCCCGATAACAGGCAGAAGAACCATCAGGAAAGAGAATTTTGCAAGTTCCTCCTTTTTGTTTCCAAGCATCAGTCCGGTTGAGATTGTGGCTCCCGATCTTGAGATGCCCGGGATAACGGCAATTGCCTGGGCTATTCCGATGATTAAGGCGTCGAGGTAACCGATCTTCCTGTCTCTGTTCTTTGCGAAATGGCCTGCCAGAAGAAGCGCTGAAGTGACAAGGAGCATCATGCCTACAAACAGCAGCCTGCCTCCGAAAAGCGATTCGACAGGTTCCTTAAGAAAAAAACCTGCTATTGCGACAGGTATCATGGAAATAAGGATTTTAATGATATATGCTGTTTCGTCATTCAACCGGAATCTGAAAAATCCTTTCAGAAGGGCAAAAATTTCGGCCCGGAAAACCGTTATTGTTGCCAGCACGGTTGCTCCGTGAACGGCAACGGTAAAGGTGAAGCTTTCTTCGGGTTTAAGACCGAAAAGCGCTCCGGCTATTTCGAGGTGCCCGGAACTGCTGACTGGCAAAAACTCTGTCAGCCCCTGGATAAGTCCAAGAATCAACGCTTCGGCAATGTTCATCGTGCTGTAAATTTTTTATTCTTCCTGCTTCCGGGGTTTTCTCATGATGGCCCAGATCTCGAAAATGAAACCGGCAACAACCACAACAGGTGCAAGTGTAATACGCCGGAAACTGAAAATTTTTTCGCTGAATACATTCGGATCTTCCGACTTTCCCCCCAGCATCAGCAGAAAACCGGCCACGATAATAATAAAACCTATCGCGATGTATTTATAGTTCTCAGGGGGTAATGCAAATTCTTTCTTTTCTTTTTCCTGCTCTTTCTTTGCCATAATCTAAATATAAAGTTTGTCTTCCGGCATGCTCAGGTACCTGTTTACCGAGAAGAATGATGAAACAACCGAAATAATTATTCCAAGTGCAATAATAACCACTCCGAGAAGAATCAGGCTGCTTATGCCCTCAAACGAAATCATAAACAGGTATTCCCTTTCGATAAGATATATCAGACTGAGTATTAATATCATGGCAATAAGTGCGGCAATAAGGCCATGGATTGCACTCCTGACAAGAAACGGCTTGCGGATAAAACCCCTGGTGGCTCCCACCAGCTGCATTGTCCGTATAAGGAATCTCTTCGAATAGACCGAAAGGCGGATAGTATTATTGATAATTGTAAGAGCTATCAGAAACAGCAGGATACTCATCACAAGAAGGAAAATGCTTATCTTCCTGACATTCTCATTTATAAGGTAAAGCAGCGATTCCTGGTAATAGACCTCCCTGACAACCGGGTATTCGAGAATATATTTTTCAATTTTCGCCACGCTGTCGGGGTGGGTATATCCTGCATACAGGTAGACATCTATTGTGGGACTGAGAGGATTATACCCGAGAAATTCGATGAAATCTTCTCCAAGGTCCTGTTTAAGTTTGGCAGCTGCCTCTTCCTTTGAAATGTATTTGGTTGATTTTACGTAAACCTTGGCATCGAGATCTTTCTGAAGCATTCTAATATCGGCTTCACGGACGTTTTCGTCGAGCATTACCGAGAACGAAAGGCTCTCGCGGAAGTACCTGGACAACCTGTGTGCATTAAGCAAAACCAGCCCTAGCAGCCCCAGCAGGAAAAGTACCAGCGAGATGCTTATTACCAGGGTCACGTATGAACCGGTAATCCTCGATTTTGATAGTGTCTGGTCCTTTTTCTTCACCTGCCTCTGTTTTGCCGCAAAGGTAATGAACAAAATCAGAAATGATTATTCCACGAAAGTAATCCATCCATGATGATCAGGTTCGTCTCCGTACTGAATGCCGGTAAGCCTGTTGTAAAGTTTCATGCTTACCGGGCCGGGTTTGCCGTCTTTGCAGAATTCGTAAACCTTATTGTTTTGCGGATCAAAAATTCTGGCTATCGGACTGATTACGGCTGCTGTTCCGCATGCGCCGGCTTCCTCAAATCCGGCAAGTTCCTCAACAGCTATTTTTCTGCGTTCGGTTTCCATCCCCATATCTCCTGCCAGGGTCAGCAGACTCATGTTGGTTATCGACTCAAGAATGGATTCGGAAGCCGGGGTAATGTATTTATTGTTTTTTATAGCGAAAAAATTTGCAGGTCCGCATTCGTCGATATATTTTCTTTCGACTGAATCGACGAAGATTACATTTGCATAACCTCCGTCGCGTGCAGCCACAATTGCGCGGAGGCTTGCAGCATAGTTGCCTCCTGCCTTGAAGGTACCGGTACCTTTTGGAGCTGCCCTGTCAACATCGCGTATAATGAGCATATCAACGGGTTTTACCCCTTCCCTGAAATAGGGGCCGACAGGGGTAACAAAGACAACGAACATATATTCCCCGGATGGTTTTACACCCACTTCTGCTCCGCTGCCGAAGAGCAGCGGTCTGATATAGAGTGATGCACCCGAACCATAAGGAGGAACATATTTTTTGTTAAGCGAAATGACCTTAAAAATGGCCTCCCTGAACATCTCCTGTGGTACAGGTGCCATTATCAGACCCTTTGCGGATTTAATAAATCTCTTTGCATTCTCCTCCCACCTGAAGAGGCGTATCCGCCCGTCCTTCCCCATGTAGGCTTTCAGTCCCTCAAAAATCTCCTGCCCGTAATGCAATCCCGTTGCCGCCATATGAACAGAAAGATATTCTGAATCTGATATTTCAAGGGGTCCCCACTTTCCGTTGCGGTAAACGCTCCTGATATTATAATCGGTTTTCATATAACCGAAAGGGAGATTTTTCCAGTCCATGTGTTCCATAAGCCAATAAAATCTTAAAGCCCTTAAAAGTAATTCAATATTTGCAACGGGCAAAAAATTAAAGTCATTTCATTTCTTTCCCGTATTCCTGAAGGAGGAGAGCCTGTTCGGCCGGGCTGACACTTCGCAGAAGAAGTGCGGTCTGCGTTAAAAAATCGTGGTCTGCCAGAAGTGATCTTTGTGCCGAAATCCACTTATCCCTGCTTTCCACTTTGCCGTATTCCGATTCTTCCCTGAAGAGCCTGTCTGTCATCCTGATGTAGTCCACCCTTCCAAGGTAGTCATATTTTGCATCGTGCAGGATTTTATCGCAATCCGATTCGATGATGTTGCCGAAAGAATTGTTTATCAGCTTTGCAGCGGATGAAGCGTCCTCCGAAATTATGCCGTATGCTGAAAGCATTTCTTCCATAAGGCTGCATGAGGCGGCCGCCGGGGAATCATAGTTGATGATATACCCTGCATAAAGAAATATGGCTGCCAGTTTCAGGGGAACATATTGCTCTTCATCTGTTTTTTCGGCATTTGCCAGCAGGTCAACCTGGTTGCAGAGACTTCTCACCTGCGTGCTGTTATGAAAATAGAGGTTAGGAGGTGCCTCATCATCGAAATATTTCAGAACCGCCTCTTCGATGTCCAGAAGCTTAAGCTTCTTCATCCTGGTGATGAATTTCCTGTTGGGTCTGTTGTTTTCATCCTTCAGGTCGTCGGCAATGCCTTCCACAAAGTACATATCTATCTCACCCTTGTACTTTACAGGCATTTTGCCCCGGTATTTGCAGATGAAGAAATCCCTTACAAATTCATGTGTCGTTCCAGAAATATTGATTTTACCGGGTTCGCCCGACGACTCCATTCGGCTTGCCGTATTCACGGTGTCGCCCCATATATCGTATGAAAGTTTTTTCTGGCCCACTACCCCGGCAATCACCGTGCCGGTGTGAATGCCGATCCTTATATCCCAGAATTTCATCCCCTCGATTTCGGCGGTTGCCTTGAGATTATTCATGTACTCCTGCATTTCGAGAGCGGCGAGTGTCACCTCAACGGGATTTGTCCGGTTTTTCTCGGGGATACCACCTGCACACATATAGGCGTCGCCGATGGTTTTTATTTTCTCGATTCCGTACTTCTCAACAACCGAATCGAAATGAAAAAAGAATTTGTCGAGTTCGTCGATAAGAATCTCGGGATTTGTTTCCTCGGCTATCTTTGTAAAACCCTGAATATCGGAGAAAAGCACTGTGACGAAATTGTATTTTGTCTTTGCCACCTTTCCCTTTGCCATCAGCTCGTCGGCCGTGTTTTTGGGCAGCACGTTCTGAAGCAGATTCTCCGTTTTTTCCTTTTCAATAATCAGTTCTTCTGTTCTGGTGTTGATTATCTGCTCCAGCATATACTGTGTGCGTGCAAATCTGTATTTAAGCTGTTCGTATAGTACCCATAAAAGGAGAAAGAAGACCAGTACGTAACAGACAATTGCAGGAAATGAGAAATACCAGGCAGGAAGAATCCTGAAGTTAACCGGTATGCTTTCAACGGGCCCGCTGCCGGGGTGTTTCCAGCGAACTGTCAGCGAGTAACGGCCGGGTGGGAGATTTGTATAATCCCTCGTTTCCGTTTTCTGCCACCTGGTCCATTCATTATCGAAGTTTTCAAGTCTGAAACTGACCATCCCCGAATCTGGACAGGATATTACAAATGATATATTGTTATGCCGCCTGCCGAATACAAGCTTTCCCGAAGGAACGGGCCTTCCGTCCGGTCCGGTGCCGTTTGTAAAAATTACCGAGTCATGATCTACGTAAATACTTTTAACCCACACAACAGGAGAGGCATTCTCCGTGATCTGCAGGCCGGCCGCATCTGCAATGCCGGTAATTGCTGCAGTGATAACCGTAAGTTTAATCAGAAGTGCTGTTATCATCCCCGGCCGGGTTAAACTTTTCTCAAAAGTAATACTAAATAGCAACGGCACAAAATGCGACTTCCAAAATTGACTATTTTTGTCTGAAAGCTTTTATGATGGAACTTATTTTTGCCACCAACAACTCTCACAAGCTCAAAGAGATAAGCGCCATGCTGGGGAATGCCATCAGGCTGCTGACGCCGGCCGAACTCGGTATTAATGACGATATCCCGGAGGACTTCCCCACCATTGAAGAGAATGCCCTGGCCAAGGCCAGGTATATCCACCGTTTAACCGGCAGGGATGTCTTTGCCGATGACACCGGGCTGGAGATTGAAGCTCTGGGCGGTGAGCCGGGCGTTCATTCGGCAAGGTATGCAGGGCCCGGCAAAGACTTTGAAAAGAACATCGACAAAGTGCTTGAAAAGATGAAAGACGTAAACCGCAGAAATGCCTGTTTCCGCACCGTGATAGCCCTCATCAAAGACGGCGGCGAATATCTTTTTGAAGGAAAGATATGCGGAAAGATTATCAGTGAAAGAAGGGGATCGAAGGGTTTCGGTTATGACCCTGTTTTTATCCCCGATGGTTATAATGTCACTTTTGCACAGATGAGCCTTGAAGAAAAGAACAGGATATCGCACAGGTCGGAGGCGTTCAGAAAACTCCGCTCATTCCTTCTTAAAAGCTGAACCCGTGCAATAAATGACATTAAATGGCAGTTTTTCATCCATGAAGCATCGCACTCCTCTCTTACTTTTTCTCATTATCTCCTCTGTTGCAGGCGCACAGGGTCCTGTTGGCTCATGGCATGACCATCTGTCGTATTTTAGCGCTTTGTCTGTGGCAGCCGGAAGCAAAGAAGTGTACGCTTCAACCGGCAGCGCCCTGATAATCTACAACAGGGAATTTAACGAATTAAGGAAGGCCGGCAGGGTACAGGGATTGTCGGAAACAGGAATCAGCGCCGTGGGCTGGTCGGAGGAAACCTCCTCGCTCATAATCGCATACCTGTCGGCAAATCTTGATGTAATGTCGGGTAATAATATTTACAATGTCCCCGATATTAAGATGAAATATATTCCCGGACGAAAGGAAATTTCCAGGATCAGATGCAGGGAAAAATATGCCTATCTGGCAGGCACCATGGGACTGGTTGTTCTCGACATAAACAAAAAGGAAATTCACGATACATGGAAACCCGGCGACCTCACATTCGAAGTTTTCGATGTTGCATTCTCGGGCAGCCTGGTATATGCAGCCACCTCAGGAGGCCTCTGGTATGCCCAGTCTTCAGTACCAGGCCTTTCTTATCCGGGCACATGGACAAGAGTGGAAATCTTCCCTGATCCGTCGGCTCCATTCAATTCAGTTGTTGCAGTCAACGGACTTGTATATGCAAACCGCGATGTGGAATCCTACGGCCAGGACACCATTTTCGTTTTGCAGAACCCTCAGCAGGGCTCTGTATTTTCAACATCCGGAAATCTTCACAACCTCTCGATCGACAGTTATAACGGAGGATTTACAGTTTCTTCTCCGAATATCATTCGCATTTACAACCAGGAGGGCATTCTTGTCAGAACTGTTGATTCCTACAGCGGCTCCGCCCCTGATATCAGCCATGCTGTTTATGACGGGAAAGACCTGTGGATAGCCGACAGGAGCAGCGGCCTGATAAGAGCTGTCAACGGGAATGAGTTTAACAGGCTTAGTCCGCCAGGACCCGCCACAAGCAATGTACTGAATATTTCCGCTTCGGGCGGAAAGGCTTTCATCACCGGAGGAGGTGTCGACAATGCATGGAACAACCTGTGGAGACCATTGCAGGTTTTTACCTCCGACAACAATCTGTGGATATCCGACATGAGGCAGGATTTGCATGATGCCATGAGGATTCTTCCCGATCCGGCCGATAAAAACCATTACTGGGTTTCAACATGGGGGGCCGGACTGCTTGAATATGAGAACAACCAGCTTGCCCGTAAATACGATGCTTCAAATTCGCCTCTCGAAACTATCATCCCCGGGAAGCCTTATTCAAGGATCTGCGGAATTGCGATGGACCGGAACAGGAATATCTGGATAACCCAGACAGGTGTGCCCGGCAGCGTAAAAATGCTGAAACCCGACAGAACATGGATTTCCTTTCCCTTTACAATAGAAGCTCCCACCATAGGTGACATAATCGTAACTTCATCAGGACAGAAATGGATAATCCTGCCCCGCGGATACGGTCTTTTCGTGTTTGATGACAACGGCACACCCGATATCTTCAGTGATGACCGTTTCAGAAAAATGCTGGTAAAGGACACGGATAACAAGGTGACAGCCTACGTATACAGCATTGCCGAGGACCTTGACGGAAACATCTGGGTGGGTACCGACCAGGGACCGGCTGTCTATTACAACACCTCAGGGATTTTTGATGAGGAGCCCGTGGCCTTCCGGGTAAAAGTTCCCAGGAATGACGGAACGGGTCTTGCCGATTACATGCTTGGCACTGAAATAATCTCCTCAATAGCGGTTGACGGTGCAAACAGGAAATGGCTCGGCACTTACAACTCAGGGGTTTATCTTCTATCCGCCGACGGCACAACAAAGATCAGAAATTACAACGAGGAAAACAGTCCGCTTTTTTCAAATACCATTTCCAGCCTGGCGGTCGACGGCACCACCGGCACCGTATGGATCGGAACATCCAAAGGCGTAATATCGGTGAGGGGCGATGCAACCACCGGCAGAGAATCTTTTGGCAATATCTACGCTTTCCCCAACCCAGTCAGGGAAACTTTCAACGGCGTGCTTACCGTAACAGGACTTATGAGAAACTCAAGTGTGAGAATAACCGACATCAGCGGCAATCTGGTTTACCGGTGCACTTCCGACGGAGGCCAGGCTACATGGGATCTGATTAATTACCGCGGAGAGAGGGTCTCAACGGGCGTCTACCTCATCTTTGTGGCAAGCGAAGACGGCTCACAGGCCGCCGTTACCAAAGTCCTTATAATAAAATAGCTATTCGGTTATCAGGCTCTGGATTCTTTCAATCTGCTGTTGTTTGTTCACTTCGCGCAGGCTCTGCGCAGTCTTTGTAAAATACTGGTGACCTGAAATGAATTTCACCTGCAGCTTGTTCCAGTCGTTCAGCGTGCCAATCTTGTTCTGGGCCTTAAGTTCTTCATAAAGCGTATTCGACACCGGGATGAAGTCGCTCCTTCCAAGGTAATCGAGGTCCGAATCACAAATAATCGCCTCAAGGAGGTTTTTGGGTTTGGGCGGCAGTTTGGTGGCCATTATTATCTCGCAAATCCTGTCGATCTGTTCAGGAGAGTAATTATATGCCGGAAGCATTTCCCTTGCAAGCACAGTACCGTGATATTCATGGTTGTCGTAGGCAACAGTATGTCCTGCATCATGGAAGAGTGCGGCGGTCTTAAGCAGAAGTATCTCTTCGTCGGAGCAACCCTCTGCCCATCCTATAAGCTCAACTTCAGTGACCACATCGACGGTGTGCTTAACATTATGGTAAAAGAGGTATGACGGGAGTTCCTTTTCAAGCTTGTCGAGGATTATTTCCTGGATGTCGGTAAACTGGATAAGTCCGAACTTGATACGGAATGCCTCATTGGGGGTTCTGCCGTCGCCATCGACCGAAAATTCCTTTTTAAGTCCTTTCACCTCGTACATCTGCAGGTCGCCCTTGTACTTGACGGGAAGTTTGCCGAAATATTCACAATCGAAAAATTCCTTTACAAGTTCGTAAGTCATTACCGAAATAAGAATGCTTCCTTTTTCCGATACTGCTTCAATACGGCTGGCGGTATTTACCGTATCGCCCTTGATGTCGTAGCTGATTTTCTTCTTACCCGAGATTGTTGCAGTTACGGGCCCTGTATGAATTCCTATTTTAAGATCCCATATCCTGTTTTCGTGGCCGCGTTTCGCGGTTTCGTAATCGAGCAGGTGGTTTCTCATGGACATGGCAGCCATCACCACGTCGACCGGGTTTGTAATATTCTTAACGGGGATACCGCCCGCACACATATAAGTGTCGCCGATAGTCTTAATCTTTTCGATTTTGTATTTTTCGGCTATCCTGTCAAACTCATAAAGGATCTCGTCAAGTTCATCCATCACCGAGGCGGAATCCATTCCTTCCACCAGCTTTGAGAAACCGTGAATATCGGCGAAGAGGACCGTCGCCATATTGAACTTAAGCGACTGCTCCCTCTTTTCGGCTCCTTCCTTAAGGTCGGCAGCGGCGAATTTTTCTGCATGTGATTTGTATTTCCCGAGTTCGCCGAGGAGCTTTTCATTTTCCTTCTGAAGTTTCTTTATCTGCTCCTCAAGCTCCTGGTTCTGCTTTGCCAGCTTCGCAATGCGTCGTACTAGTTCATCACTGTCGGTAAGGGTCATAATGATGATGGGGTTGAACGGTAAAGATACAAATTTTTAAAAATGAAGACCGGAATTATTATAGCGATCAAATGTTTAAATTTGAACGGATTTATTCCGATGATAGAAACCTCCTCAGCCATAGTATTGCGGCAGTTTAAATATTCCGATTCGGGTATTATAACACATCTTTTCACTGAAAAGTTCGGTCGTCTGGCCGTTATGGTTAAGGGTGCAGGCGGACGGAGAAGCGGAAAACACCTGTCATATCTTCAGCCGCTGAATGTTGTTAACGTTTCAATTTACAACCGTCCTTCGCGGGAGATACAGCAGCTTAAGGAGATATCGCTGCTCATCTCGCCCGCGGGTATCACCGGCAATCCCGTAAAAAGCGCGATAGCGTTGTTTCTCGGTGAGGTGCTTTATTCGGTGCTCAGGGAAGAGACTCCCCAGCCCGATCTGTTTGAGTATATTTTTAAATCGGTAAGCTGGTTCGGTAATCTCGAAGATGGTATTCCTAATTTTCATTTAGCGTTTCTCGCCGGCCTGTGCAGTTACCTTGGAATAGAACCATCGGGGAGCAGGGCGTCAGAGGAAATGGTTTTCGATTATCTTAACGGCACATTCTGCTCCATCCCTCCGGCTCACGGGCATTATGAAGGAAAGCATGTCTCTTCTGTCCTTTCATCGGTCTTCAGTTCTTCGTGGGATGAGATAAAAAACATTCCGCTTACCGGATCCGACAGGAATGAAGCTCTGGCGGCTATTCTGAAATATTATTCGTTTCATTTCCCATCTCTGAGAAAAATCAATTCCATTGAAGTGCTTAGACAGGTTTTTCAGTGAAATTAAAGAAAGAGCAGTTGGTATCGTCTTAAAAATTGAACTTTTTTCCCCCATCTGGGGGGAACCAAAGGGGGGCCGGAAAGTCGGGCCACTCCCCCTTGGGAAGGGGGAGAAATTTGCACCATTTATTTTGTTATTGAATTTTAATCTCTTCAGACATTAAAAAAGTCATTCATATTTTTCCGATATTTAACACCTAAACCTCAACCGGAAGATGTCATATCTCACTTCAATAATCAATGCCATTAACAGGCGCAGAATGAAGGAGATAGATTATTTCAGGAAACATCCCGTTGAGGTACAGGAAAAAGTTCTGAGGCATCTTCTGAAGAGGGCGGCCGGAACAAAATGGGGAAGAGACCATCACTACTCATCCATCACGAACTTTGGTGAATTTAAGGCAAGAGTGCCGCTTCAGACCTACGAAGATATAATTCCGTTCGTTGAAAGGATAAGAAGCGGAGAGAAAGACCTGCTTTGGCCGGGAGAAGTAAGATGGTTTGCAAAATCATCGGGAACCACCGGAGCCAGAAGCAAGTTTATACCCGTAACAGGGGAGTCGCTCGAAGAGTGTCATTACAGGGGAGGCAGGGATGTTATTGCCCTTTATCTCCACATGAGACCGGATTCATCGGTTTTCAGAGGCAAAGGGCTTATCCTGGGCGGCAGCCATAAGATTGACAATTTCAGCAACAAATCTCTTTACGGCGATCTCTCTGCAATCCTTATTGAAAACACTCCATTCTGGTTCAATTTTGTCCGTACCCCTTCGAAAAAGGTAGCCCTCATTGATGACTTTGAAAAAAAGCTTGACATGATTGTCAGGCTTACCGTTAATCAGAATGTGACCAGTCTCTCAGGCGTTCCCTCATGGTTTCTTGTGCTGATAAGACAGATTCTTGAACGGACGGGCAAAAAGAATCTAAGGGAAGTATGGCCTGGGCTTGAGGTTTTCTTTCATGGAGGAGTAAGCTTTGCACCCTACCGCGAGCACTTCAGGCAGCTGATTGGCGACGGCGGTTTCTGTTATATGGAAACCTATAATGCCTCGGAAGGGTTCTTCGGCATCCAGGATGATTTTACTTCTCCCGGCATGCTGCTGATGCTCGATAACGGAATATTCTACGAGTTTATCCCTGCAGCTGAGGCAGGGAATCCGGGCGCCCGAACACTTGGTATGGGAGAAGTCGGGGAAGGAGTCAACTATGCAATGGTGATATCTACTAACGGCGGATTGTGGCGTTATATAATCGGCGACACGGTGATGTTCACATCACTTTATCCTCACAAATTCATCATTACCGGACGCACAAAACATTTCCTGAATGTATTCGGCGAAGAGGTAATAGTTGAAAACGCCGACAGGGCTATTGAGGCGGCATGCAATGCCACCGGAGCGGTGGTGAATGAATACACGGCTGGGCCGGTTTTCTCAGGCACTGAAACCAGGGGGTCGCATGAATGGCTTATCGAGTTTCAGAAGAAACCGGCCGATATGGAATTATTCACCCTGAAGCTTGACGAAGCTCTCAAGGAGGTAAACTCCGACTATGAGGCAAAAAGATTCAAGGACCTTAACCTTGTTATGCCCGTTGTGAGAGCCGTCCCTGAAGGCACATTTTACCGCTGGCTGAAGGAAAAAAACAAGCTCGGCGGACAAAACAAAGTGCCCAGATTGTCGAACAGCCGTGAGTATATTGAAGACCTTTATAAAATTGCAGGTATACAATGAAATTTTTCTAATTTTACACTCCTAAACCATTATCCGATGCATATTGCTATAGCAGGAAATATCGGGTCGGGAAAAACTACCCTTGCAGGCCTCCTTGCAAAACATTACGGCTGGACACCACATTACGAGGACGTTGATGACAACCCTTATCTGAACGATTTTTACGAGGACATGCAGAGATGGAGTTTTAACCTTCAGATATACTTCCTCAATTCACGCTTCAGCCAGATTATTGAAATACGGAAATCGAAGAAAACTGTTGTCCAGGACAGGACCATTTACGAGGATGCCTACATCTTTGCGCCTAACCTTCATTCAATGGGTTTGATGTCGACCCGGGATTATGAAAATTACATCAGTCTTTTCAAACTAATGAGTTCACTCATCCAGCCCCCCGATCTGCTGCTTTACCTGAGAGCCTCGGTGCCTACTCTTGTTAACCAGATCCAGAAGAGAGGCAGGGAATATGAAAGCTCCATCCGCATTGATTACCTTAAAAGGCTGAATGAAAGGTATGAGGCATGGATTGAAACCTACGACCTTGGAAAGATGCTTATCATCGAAGCCGATCATTATAATTTCCCCAATAACTCCGACCATCTTAGCGAGGTGATTGACAAGATCAACGCCGAGCTGCACGGGTTGTTCTGAGCAAGCTCCATCAAATTGCCTGAATGGCACACGGATAAACACGGATGCGACGGATTTTCGCCGATTTATACATTTAACCTGTATTGTTTCCGCCTGACCTCCGGTTAAATTAACCCCCTCGTCCCGAATAAAGTCGGGACCACTCACCCTTGGGAAGGGGGAGAGTGCATAGCATACTGAAAAAGCCGGTAATCTTTATTTTTTGTCAACCTGTTTCCGGACAAGACACCTTTTTATTTGCCCCCATCCCGGCCTTCCCCCAGGTGGGGGAAGGAGCTTAACTTGTAATTTACCTTTCTCTCTTCCCA
>Ga0116147_1003094_pt1 | contig 16077 bp, 20 predicted proteins | sample AD_JPNHG3_MetaG_FD_89749 | JGI IMG/M metagenome (GOLD analysis project Ga0116147, IMG submission 89749) | Active sludge microbial communities of municipal wastewater-treating anaerobic digesters from Japan - AD_JPNHG3_MetaG | ecosystem: Engineered > Bioreactor > Anaerobic > Digestate | place...
CCATTGCGGCGATCATATACCGGCTCCATTACGGCGATCACCACTTGGTCCCATTGCGGCGATCAGGAAGTGGCCTCATTACGGCGATCACAGAATGGCTCTATAGCGCCGATCAGTAACACCGGGCGCCCAGGGCCTCAAAGATCATTTCCCAGATGGCGTCATGGGGATCATCGGTAAACTTGTTGATGATCACGAGCGGATCGCCGGGAATGCGGCATGTCAGGTTGTTTTGAACAAGCCATTTCGCGGCTTGTTCCTTGTGGCGGAAGAGATTGTAAATCAGAAGCAGCAGGTGCGATTTTCCGCTTCCCTTGAGCCCCTCAAACAGGAAAAGTCCAGATGTATCTTTTGGAGATGAAAACCTCAGATCGATCTGTTCGAGAACCTTGGTGATGTCTGATGTGGGGTAGGTCAGCTTGAAGAATGTTTCTGGCTTGGCCTCAATTTTTGTTTTCGATGCATCTTTGAGATTGGCAAGATCGATGATGCCTTCGATTCCCTCGTCGGAAATCACCTCGGGATACGGCTTAAGGTATGATTTGTAACCCATCTTGGCCTCTCAATGGTTATGGTGTGATTATTTTGATTTTTTACCGATTTCCTTTCGTGGCCGGTCCCAGTAAGGACTCTTGCACTTGGGACAGATGCGGACTTCCTCCTGCCGTGGCGTCCATGTATGGCCGCAGCGTAGGCAATTCATCTGCTGGATATTTACGTTTTTCATCCGCTGCTCCCTAGTTAATATGCAAGTATCTACTATAAGTATAACCTTTTGTCGAGAAAGATGTAAAAAAATCAACAGCACTATTGCAGATTTCGGAAGGAAAGTTGCTATAAAAACACATTTTCCCAGATTAACGACGTCAATAAACTATCTCTAGCCTACCACCGTAACAAATTTTATTGCTGGAAATGTCTTGACTCTTCGGAAAAATGTTATATTCTGCATGCCATAGATAGGCGGTAGGGGATATGAATGACGCTCATAATATAACAAAAGGCCAGTTAGGGAAAATAGAGGCGGCGTTTCTCGCTAAAGCGGGAACACTCCCTACCTTCACCTTAGCCTTTGCCCGGCAGACGTTGGGCCATACCAAGGATGATCCGACGCCGCAGTTTCTCGAGCGGCTGCAAAGCAAAGGCTGGATCAGGCGCATCCGCCGCGGGCGGTTTGCGGTGGTTCCGCTTTCCTCCGGAGATAATCGTTCGCCGCAGTTGCATGAGTTTGTCGTCGCTATGGAATTGATCTCTCCGGCCGTCATTGCTTACTGGTCGGCCCTCAGCCATCACGGCATGACGGAACAGCTTCCCCGGACGGTTTTTGTGGCTACCGATCATCCCGTTCGCCGTCAACCGGGCGATGTTCTGGGTGTGACTTACCGGATTGTATCGTTGAAACCGGACAAGTTTTTCGGCGTCACAAAGGATTGGATAGATGAGACCCCGTTCAGTGTTACCGACCGTGAGAAGACAATCATCGACGGACTGGATCTTCCTCAATACGTGGGCGGCGTGAGTGAGATCGTCAAGGCATTGATCGGTTCCTGGAAGGTGCTGGACGAAAAAAAGTTGCGGGAATACGCCGCAAAAATCGGCAACTCCGCTGTTGCCAAACGTCTCGGGTTTATGATGGAAACACTCGGGATAGGAGACGTAGAAGCTTTTCATGCGTCGATCCCCCTTGCCGCCGGTTTTTCTTCCCTCGATCCGAACATGCCGAAGCGGGGAAAATACAACAGACGGTGGGGCCTGCTGGTGAATACGGAGTTGCAATCATGATAACGACAGCCCAACTGCATCGCGCCGCCGAACAGGAAGGTCTCCGCTTTGACCAGATCGAAAAGGACTATGTCATCCTCTGGATACTGTCGGGGTTGTCGCATTCCGAAGCAAAAGAGCACGGCTGGGTATTCAAAGGCGGGACATGTTTGAGGCACTGTTATTATGAGGGTTATCGGTTCTCCGAGGACATCGACTTCAGTTGCGAGCCGGAAGGAGAAAATCTCGATGCATCGCTTCGCTTGCTGGAAACGGTCGCCGCGTGGGTTTTAAATGAATCCGGCATTCGCCTGTCTGTACGCGATCCTTTGACAACGCCGGGCGATTTTCAAATTGAGATTCCTGTGGAGTATAACCGGGGCGCGATGCGGCGGCAGGGGTTGCCGCAGGTAAAAGTGCATCTGACTTTTGATGAGCCCATTCTCGATGAAGCGGCTGTGCGGTCTGTAAAACCGGGCTATTCCGACCTTTCGGCATTTGAGATCGCGGCTTATTCCAAAAAAGAGATCGTCGCGGAAAAGATGAGATCCCTCTTGCAGCAGCAGAAAAAGTGGCCGCGTCCGAGAGACTTGTATGATCTCTGGTATATCCTGTGCAAATCAGGCGAACATTTTTTATGGCCGGAACTGAAGCCACTTTTCGACGAGAAGTGCCGCGTTCGGGGCATTCATCCGGATATCGAGAATCTGACTTCGAACACGCTTTTGGAATGGAGTGAGAAGGCATGGCTCAGCCGTTTAGGGCCGATGCTGAAAGAGGTGCCGGATTTTGATCGCGTATGGAAGGAATGGGTGGAGACATTTCAAGGATTGATAAAAAATACGAAGTGATCATTGTCGTCATAAACAACCTCAAATATTGTCAGTCCCTCTCACAAGAGTAACCCGCCGCAGTTATTTCGGAAAAAATCCATCATTACGTCAATTATGAAGATTCTCTGCCTGTAGCGTCTATAAGTGCCCACCTTCTTTGATTTTTCCCACCCGTAGCCTTTACCATCGCGCCTAAAATTTGACCCCGCTGTGACGGGGCAACGAAAGGGGCGCAGCGATGGAAAATGCACAGAACACCGACAATATCAAGGCAAAATGGACGGTCATGGCCTACATGGCCGGGGACAACAACCTCGACGGGGCGGCCCTGCGGGACATCGAAGAGATGTCTCAGACGGGCTCCACAAAGGATGTCAACGTCCTGGTCCAGCTTGACCGCCTGGAGGACAAACAGACCCGGCGCTTCCGGATTACAAAGGGCGGCGGGTATGACCGGGACTGCCTGGAGACCTTCGGGGAGACAAACACCGGCGATCCCAAGATCCTGGAGGATTTCCTCAAATGGTCCATCGAACGATATCCCGCCGAGCGATATTTCCTGATCCTCTGGAACCACGGCGGCGGCTGGTGGGAGGAGGCCAAAAGCCGGGCGGTGGTCCCGCAATCTTCGGCTACGCGATCCCGACGCTCCGGTCCCGGCATCTCTTTTTTCCGCCACAAACCTGAAGCCCCCGGACATTCCAACCACCGCAGCATCTGCTATGACGACACATCCGGCGGCGACGCCCTGGACAACCGGGAACTCAAAGACGTCCTCGCCCGCACCTGCACCCTCATCGGCAGGAAGATCGACATCCTCGGCATGGACGCCTGCCTCATGAACATGGTGGAGGTGGCCTGGCAGCTTCGGGATTCCGTGGACTGCATTGTCGGCTCGGAGATCGAGGAACCCTTCGACGGCTGGCCCTATACGGAGATTCTGGCTTACCTGACGGCGAAACCGAACAGAGATGCCGCCGCCATCGCCAAAGAAACCGTCCGGCGGTATATCCGCTCCTACAAAGACAAGGATGAGACCGTTACCCAGTCCGCCCTCGATATGAGTCGGATCAGCGAAGTGATGGGAAAGCTCGATGCCCTCTCCGACGTTCTTATCGCCTCCCTTGATTCCGCCTCCGGCCTGATCGAAAAAGCCTGGGATCGCAGCCCTAAATTCTACGATCAGAATTACATCGACCTGGCCTGCTTCGCCCGGAATCTCCGCAAGAAGACCCATCCCGATATCAAGGCCAGGGCCGAAGACCTCCTGGCTGCGATCAAAACGGGCAAGGACAAACCGATCCTCTGCAAGGGCAAGCTCGGCAAGGAAGTCAACGGCACCTGCGGCCTGTCGATCTATTTCCCGGAAGACCGGATCAATCCCGCTTACAAGTCCCTTGATTTCGCGAAGGACTGCAAATGGAACGCGTTCCTGGAGGCGTATCTGTCATGAACAGCAAGAATGTTTGTACGAAAATTCGTCCAGCTTCACATCCCTCCCCCTCGATGGGGAAGGGCAGGGGTGGGGGTGATCACGCCGGTATCCAAAGGATCCCCGATGGCGCCTCCCGTCACTGGGACGTCCTGATTCAAGCTGCCGTGCAGAATCTCTGGCCGGAGATGGACTGGCGCATCATCAAATGCCAGATCCGCCAGGAAAGCGCCTTCAATCCGCGGGTGGTCTCCCCTTGCGGCGCCATCGGCTTGATGCAGATCATGCCGGCGACGGGTCAATCCCTCGGCATCTCCAGGGTGATGCTCTTCGATCCCGAGGAAAACGTACGGGCGGGGATCATCTATCTGAAACAGCAGTACGTCCGCTTTCCGGAGATCCCGGATCACAGCGAACGCATCAAGTTTTCTCTGGCTTCTTACAACGGCGGCCGGGGCTACATCAACCGGGCCATTGCCCTGGCCAGAAAGGAAGACGCCCTCTGGCAGACCTGGGACGGGGTGAAACAATATCTTGCTTCCACAATCTGCACCGTCGGCGGCAAGCATCCCGACCACCGGCAGATCATTGCTTACGTCGAACGGATCTGGGCGGATTATCAGAATGGAGTGAATAAACCATGACCGACAAACCCGATGGCGGTTTCTCCATGTACGCACAGCTTCTCCTGGAGAGCATTACGAAGCTCGCGGCCCAGACGGAAGAGCTGAAGAAGCAGTACGCCGCCCTGGACAAGTCCATCTGTCTTTTGAAGCAGGCCTACGAGGTGAACCTGCTGGCCGATCGCCATGCCATGAATGACCTGATCGTTCAGGTGAAGCGGATTTCCGACATCGTCGAGGAGCTTTCCTGCCGTGAGCATTCGGAGAAGATCCTGAATTTCCAGGAGCGGATCGGTACGCTGGAGCAGAATATCACGCCATCGAAATGGACGACCCGGGTCATCGGCGAATTCTTCCAGAAGACTGGCTGGATCTATGGCGCCCTGATCATGGGATCGGTCGGTTACGTCCTTTATCTCGTCGCCGTGAAGATCCTGCAACAGCATTGGACAAAAGGTTGACGACGCCCCCATCCCATTGCGGCAAGGGCGGAGATTCCAGAATGAAAGGAGGTGAAAACTGATGATGAAGAAGGGAAGAATGGCCGGCGCGGGGAGGAAGAATCTCGTGGATGCGGTCGCCGAGAAGACCGGCATTACCAAGGAGAACGCCGGCGTCGCCGTCAAGGCGGTCCAGGAAAGCGTCATGGATCTTCTGCAGCAGAGCGGCAAGCTCCAGCTCATGAAGTTCGGGAGCTTTACCCTGCGGAAGACCAAACAGCGCCAAGGTCGCAATCCGGCAACAGGCCAGCCCATCACGATCCCGGCGGGCTACCGGATCGGCTTCAAGGTCTCCAAGACCTGGAAGGACAGCATGATGGCGCGGCAACGGGCTCACGACCAGAAGGCGGCAAAGCCCGCAGCGAAAGCAGCGGCAAAACCGTCCAAGAAGAACTGGAAAAAACGTTAATGAAAGAGAAAACGACGAGTGCCGTAACCAGGGCGAAAGGAAAGACCGCCAAAGCGCCGGTTTCAAAGTCAGCTAATCCGACGTCGGCATACAAGGTCCTCTTTTCCCCGAAGGCGGGCATCTCCAAGGAACTGTCCAGGATGACGCAGGCGGCTGCGAAGGAAATCTCCGTGGCCGCCTACGCCTTTTCCTCGAAGTATCTGGGCAATGCCCTGGTCAATGCCATGAAGCGAGGCGTCAAGGTCCGCCTGATCCTCGACAAAGACAATGCAGAGAAAGCCTACACCATCGACGAATGGCTGATCGAAAACGGCATCGACGTCCGTTTCATCAAGCTCAAAAGCGGATGTATGCACCACAAGTTCCTGATCGTTGACCGCGCCCGCCTCATGACCGGCAGCTACAATTTTACCAATGATTCGGAGTTCCGCAACCACGAGGCCGCCATCTTCATTGACGCCACTGTGGCTACTTCCTCGACCGATTCCGGTGCTTCCGGTACCACTGCTAACACCGCCACCGTCGCGGCTGCTTCCGGTACCGCTGCTCTCGTCAACGCCTTCACCGCCGAGTTCGAGCGCCTCTGGTCTCTTGCCACGCCCATCAGCATTTCCGGGGGGAAGGGGTAGGGGATGGGGGGAACAAACTTTTTCAATTTTATTGCCGATTTTTAGGCAATTTTCACTAAAACCCACAATTTATGAGGTCATTTTATGGTTCATGCCATCCCAAAAAGTGGTTTTGCCAGGACATATCTGATCGAGGAAGACGAGGGCCTCATGGCCGTCGATGTCGGCAGCATCGGTGCGGCTCAGGAGATCGAAACATACTGCACAGGGGTCTTGAAGAGACCTCTCCAGGACATCCGATTCATTACCGCAACGCATTTCCACATCGATCACATCGGCGGGATCGGGACGCTGCTTCGGAAGTGTTCTCCGGAAACGCGGGTTCTGTTTCATCCCTTCGTGAAGGAATATCTTGCCGGAAGCCGTGAGCTGTCACCGATGAAGAATTGGATGAAAGGTCTGCTCCCCACCATGATCGCCAGTTGTTCAAATATCGGGAAACTATCTCACCTTACCTTTGAGAGCCTGTCCGGTGTTCCCCTTTCGATTACCAGGAATCGCCACTATCTCCCCTATGAAGCATGGATCGGCTATTTCGATGCCAGGCATCTGCCTCGTTATCGGATCGGTTTCGGCGACTGGGAAGTCATCGTCACGCCTGGCCATACGGAAGATTCCATTTCGTTTTACAGCGACGGCATGAAGGAACTGATCTGCGGCGACCTGATTATCGGCGGGAAAGACGGATCTGGCCATCTGAATCGTTTCTGCTGGAATGAAGACCTGATCGGGCAGACTTACAGCGTGCTCTGTGAAATCATTCAACCCCGGATCATCTATCCCGGCCATGGCGGGATCATCGCGGATGACGAGAACGCCTTTCGGAAAGTGGCGCTATTTACTGAAATCAAAGGAGTCAAGACATGAGCGGACTTCCCGAATTTGAGCGTGTCAAACACATCACCCTCACCCCCGGCATGAAATTGATCGTCATGTCCGACATGCATCGGGGAGACGGCTCCGGCGCCGACGACTTTGCCCAGAACTCCCTGATCTACCGCTGTGCTCTGGAGTACTATCTCGAAAAAGGTTTTACCTACATCGAGCTGGGCGACGCCGAGGAACTCTGGGAGAACGAAAATTTCGACCAGATATACATCACGCATACCCCGGTCTATGAACTCTTGGCGAAATTCCATGACCCCGATCCCGAAAAGACCCGTTACATAAAGGCCTGGGGAAATCATGACCTCTACTGGAATGACAACGAGGCCATTTATCAATCCCTGTTTCCTGGGATTCGGATCCACGAGGCCGTCATCCTGAACGACTCCATCCTCATGATCCACGGCCACCAAGCCGACCCCATGTGCAGCGGACCCGTCGCCGCCGTGAGTCAGTTCTTCGTCAATCACTTCTGGACGGAATTCCAACACCTCGGTGCGAAAGACCCCACCCGTGCTGCCACAAATCCCGGTCTCTGCAACGAGGTGGACGTGCACCTCCACAAATGGGCAACCCGCAACAACAGAGGCATCACCGCCGTCATCGCCGGCCACACCCACCGGGCGGTGTTCGAGAATCTATCATTGTCGGAGATACACCTGCAAACAATCAGGTTCAAAACCATAGACGTCGAACCTTTAGAGGCCAAGCGCGATCCACGATACTACAATACCGGATCGTGTGTGCACCCGCTGAGCATTACCGGGCTGGAAATATCTTTCGATGACAAAATTCGATACAGACTGATCAAGTGGCACTGCGACGCGGACAGGAATATGCTGGGTGTGAAAAGAGTGGTGCTTTAGCGGTTATGTGCTTGAGTAGCGGATTTCAACCCGTACTGCTCAGGCGCGAGGGCAGGGAAAATGGATTTTGCTGGTTATTGTCTACACCAAGTCCGCAAAAAAGCAATAAACAATATTTATAACATTGAATCCCGCCTTGGTTCCCTAAAACATCTACTGAGTTTTCTGATACCAATGAAATGGATTGAAAAATAATAGAAATTACAGGATAATCAACAAAATTAGAAAATGGAGACTGGAGTCATGCGGATTTTAGTCGTGGAGGACGACAAGAAGATCGCTTCTCTGATCGTAAAGGGATTAAGGCAGGCAGGCTTTGCAGTGGACCATGCCATAGACGGTGATGACGGCCTCCATCTTTCTCTGACCGAACCCTACGATGCCTGCATCATCGACATTATGTTGCCAAAACTGGACGGATTAAGCCTTATTAAAAAGATGAGGCAAAAAAACATAAATACCCCTGTGATTATTCTGAGTGCAAAACGTTCCGTCGATGACCGTGTAAAGGGTCTTCAGACGGGAAGTGATGATTACCTGACAAAACCGTTCGCCTTTTCTGAACTCCTGGCCCGCTTGCAGTCTTTGATCCGCAGGGCAAGCGCATCTGTCTTACCGACCCGGTTAGCGGCCGGAGATTTCCAGATGGATCTTCTGACGCGAGAAGTCTTCCGGGGTGATCAGAAGATTGACTTACAGCCGCGCGAGTTCTCGCTCCTTGAATACCTCATGCGTAATACAGGGAAGGTGGTCTCCAAGACCATGATCATGGAGCATGTATGGGAATATAACTTTGACCCTCAGACCAATGTAGTGGATGTGCTGGTATGCAGATTACGCAACAAGATGGAGAGGGATGCAGATAAAAAGATGATCCAGACCATCAGAGGGGTCGGTTATGTTCTCAAACCTTCTTGACCGACTCAGAAGAAACCTTAGTCTTCGACTTACTTTCTGGTATACAGCAGTCTCTCTACTTGCGTACATTATAATTTTTACCCTGGCCTACCATTCACTTTCATCTTCCCTGGTGCAAGAGGACCGAGCGGTACTCCTTTCAAAACTCAAGCAATATACAGCAGCCTATGAGGAGGGTGAGCTTACGGATTTGGAAACACTTGTCGATTCCGAGAAAGATTTTGGAAAGCCCGTTCTTTTCTTTGTCCGCGTTGCAAGCCCGGACAACAGCACCCTCTATTTAAGTCTCCCAGACCAATGGGCCACACTTGATCTAAGACATATTGGGAATATATCCATCCGTGAAAAATATCAGCGGTTTGAGGTATTGATAAAAGATTACGAAACGGTCTTTGAGATCGCCTCCATGCCTTTGGAGGAGGGTTATGTCCTGCAGATCGGCAAGGAGATTAAAAATCGTGAAGAACTTCTCACGCGTTTTCGGCATGTTTTTGCCGGAGTGATGATCCCTGCCGTCCTGATCGGTCTTCTTGGTGGTTACTTTTTAACCTTTCGCGCCCTTCGACCGATTAGGAATCTCACCCAAACCGTGCGTTCCATAATAGATACGGGCAAGATGGAATCCCGTGTGCCTGCAGGAAAGACGGAGGATGAACTTACCGATTTGATTTTGCTTTTTAACAGAATGTCGGAAAGGATTGGGAACCTCATCAAAGGGATGAGAGAGGCTTTGGACAATGTAGCCCACGACCTGCGAACACCAATAGCAAGGTTGCGGGGAACAGCCGAAATGGCGCTCCAGTCAAGTCAGAATCCTGAGGATTGCAGGGAGGCTCTAGCGGACTGCATGGAAGAATCGGAGCGTATCGTCAAGATGCTGGATACGATAATGGACATTTCTGAGGCGGAAGCGGGGACACTGAAACTGGACATTGAACAGGTCAATTTATCTGAACTGATCAAAGAGGTTGTCGATCTTTATCGTTATGTGGCCGAAGAAAAGAATATCGGCATCCACACTGCTTTTTCAGGAGACCTTCATCTGTCCGCCGATCCCAACAGGATGAGACAGGTCGTGGCAAATCTGCTGGATAATGCCGTCAAATATACCCCGGCAGGCGGCAAGGTGGATGTTGAGGCATTACAAAGAGAAAAGGATGTCATTATTATCGTCAAGGATACCGGAACAGGCATTAACAGGGAAGACCTTCCGAAAGTCTGGGACCGCCATTATCGAGGCGATGAAAGCCGCACGCAACGGGGACTTGGACTCGGCCTGAGCGTCGTCAAGTCCATCGTGGAAATCCACGGCGGACATGTTGAGGTGTCCAGCGAGCTCGGAGCAGGCGCCACTTTCTCCGTATATCTCCCGCAGAACGCTTAATCATGCACCCCTCACCATTTTCACATCATAGCGCATGACAAACCTTTCAAGAATGTAATGCTCCTGAAAGGTTATGGTAATCTTCCTGCATTATAATCCACAACCAAGCACAGAGTATTCGATAAATAAAAAAAAGGAGGTAACAAAAATGAAAAAGAAGTTCAGTTCGGTTTTATTGGCTATGGTCTTTCTCTTGGCCGTTACGATGCTGTTTGCCACATCTGCGTCAGCAAAGAAAAATAAAGACAAAGGCTCTTATATCACACCAACAATAACTGCCGAACAGGCAATAACCACGGTGAAAGCCGCTTTGCCGAAGCTCACCACTGGCAAATGCTTCGTGAAAACAGGCAAAAGAGGAGAGAAAAATCTGGAAGTAGCCCTGGTTCTCGATGGGAAAATCGTATCCAAGGTTAGGCTTAACCCCGCCACCGGCGAAATCCTGTCCAAGGGTCAAAAGGTAATCGTGACGCAGGTCCTGGCGTCACAGGATCAGGCGGTAAAAATCGTTCAACAGGCCATTCCGAATCTGGAAGTGGCATCCGTGCAGTTGGGAAAACAGGGTGAATGGAAGGTTGATTTAACGCTCAAGAAAGCAGTTGTTGCCGATATAAAGGTTCACAGTGGCGATGGTTCCATCCTTCCTGACTGGAAAGCCTCTCGAGATGTGGCAATGTATCCAAGTTTCTTTTAGTAAGTTGACAGGTTAAAAGCAAAGGCAGGGTCGTATTGGCCCTGCCTTTTTCTTCGTACATTCATTATTAAATCAATTTCCATATCTGTACAGAAAGCTATACGAACTTCCAACGACCTGAAAATTATCCGGCAATTATTTTCACCTATTATCTCATATTCAATAGGTTGCCTTGAATAACCAGACTTCGCAGCAAATTCCGTAAGCTAGTTTGTTCAGCAAATCAGCGAGAAACATGAATCGGTGAGCAGGCGCCGCGCCAGGGCATTCCTCTGCTCCAGCCCTGTCACGTCGCCTGCATTCTTCCTTTGCCGGGCTCAGGCAAGGGCGTCACCGGCCATTTCCGCTGCCCCATGGACCGGCACCGCCCTTGCTTTTCTTCGCGCGGCGTTCTCATTCCTCCACATTCCCCGACCACCACCCCCTGAGTGGTATGGCAAGGGGTCGCGCCAGCCACCTGACGGATGTCTGTCACGCCCCTCGCTTTCTGCTTTTATCCCCCCTTGCATCCCCCGGCGGGGGAATTCCCGACCGCGCGTCCCTGCTTTGGAATCAACATATCAAAAATCGGCTGTTGGTCTGTGTTGAAAGGACGCCCCACCCACCCGCCCTCTATAAGGTACCTCCTCTCGCTAACTCTTTCTATTGTAGCGCAGGCTAAAGACTCCGGCCGTCAAGGGTAATACGGAGCTCCGGCATGGCCTTCGGCTTCGCCTTGCAGCCCACCGGAAAAGCGTATTTTTTCCGTCACAGGCCTTGAATTCCTTTAATGGAATAACGGTCAATGCCTGCGCCGGCAAAAGATCTTCCTTTTCATTGCCTGCGCCCTTGACTGCCTTCACGCTCACTCGCTGCTCCGACGACGGCTCGCTCACGGCGCTCCGGGTCTCTCCTTCCTTCTCTCCCTCTGGTCGCTCCGGTCGTCCTTCCCCTTCGCTCTGCTTGCTGCGCCTGTCTTTGCCACGCTCATTCGCCCTGCGCTTATCTGTCAAATAAAATCAGGAGGTGTCTTATGTCTATCTGGTCTGTCATCGGTTCCCGTTGTCTCCCGGCGTCCTGGGATTCCCGGGTGGATGCTGTCGTGGGTCTGTTGTTGTCCCGGGGTCATCGGATCTGTTCCGGCGGCGCCGTCGGGACGGATCTCTTTGTTCTGCGTTCCCTGGTTTCCCGTGGGGCTTCGGCTTGTCAGGGTTCATCGGTGTTTCTGCCCGGTGATCTCTCCCTGGTTCCTGTGGGTTGCGTCCCTTGGCTGGATCGCTTCGCAGGTTTGGGCGGTCAGGTCGTTGAGGGCTCCGCCTCGGAATCATCGGCCCGCCGGGATTATGTCCGGGCGCTTCTCATCCGGAATTGCTCCATCGTGCGCGCCTCGGCCGGGGTGGTCGCCTTCGTTTCCGGCTGTTCCGCCGGTTCCTGGTTCACAATCTGTCAGGCCGTCCGCCGCGGGTTGCCCGTCGTGGTCTTCCCCGTCGATGGTCCGGAATGTCTCCGTCACTTTGTTGCTGGTCATTGGGTCCCCTGCCGCTGCCTGGCCGGGGCTTATGTCTTCACCTATTACAAGAAAGATTAAGGAGGTGCATCATGAAAACCACATCGTCTGAAATCGATCTTTTCAAGCATGAGGAATTCGGGGAAGGGTATCTCGGCATGGCGTCTCACGTCCGTGCAATGAATCAACTGGATCGGCAGATCTTCGAGGATTGCACGGTTGCCGATGGGGCGGTGGTCGCGCCGCATCTCAATGTCAAGTCGCGCTGTCCAGTTCATCTGCGGCCGGAGTTTATTCAGAAGAAGGTCGGCTGCACATTCCATCAGGCCGTTTCCCTGGCCGATGCCTGGTCGATCATCGAGGCCACGCCGAAGATGGTGCAAAGCTTCATCGTCTGGATCAAGGCCAAGGGGATTGAGCAAGGCATCGCCTACTTTGAGCATCTCGCCATGAAGCTGGCGGAAGTGGAGGTCTCCTGGGATCCTGAAGCTGCTGAGCCTCTTCGTGATGATCCTAATACTGGTCCTGATGCTGATGCTGATGCTGATGGTGATCCTGATGATTCCTTCGATCTATACGGGGCGGCCGATGACGCCTATCGGGAAGAGATCCCCGATCTCTACGCCTATCATGTCATTGGCTACGATGAACTTACAGAAGCCATGGAGCTCACCTGGGAAGAGCGGCAGCCGCGTTCGTATAAATCCCTTCTAAGCAAGGTTCGCGGCATCGGTGATCTCGATGCCCTCCGGGAACTCGGCAAGAAGGTTTACGCCCTTGGCCTCTCCCGTGATCAGGCCGGGGTCTTCTGGTATGAGTATCGGAAATCGGAGCAGCGGATCATGGCGGCGCTCAAGAAGTCTCTTGGCGTCTCCGCCCGCAGGCTTCTGCAGCAGGTCAGGAATGCCAACGGCAATCTGGCCGCCCTGGGCGCCAGGCTCTTCAAAATTCAGCGGGGCGCCGTCCGGATGGCCGATCCGCCCAAGAAGCATGAATGGATCATCATCTGGGAGGACTATCATGGGCAGCAGGCAGCCGTGCGGCCCTGATGGCCTTTTCTTTTAGTCTTGACATGCCTGTCGTTTTGATACATTTATAGCCATCGTTCTGGTATTTCATCCGAACGGATATTCTAAAGGAGAGAGAATTTGAGAACCTATACCGCCGTTATTGAGAAGTGTCCCGATACGGGGCTTTTTGTCGGCTACATTCCAGGACTGCGCGGCGCCCATTCGCAGGGGGAAACCCTGGACGAATTGAATCGCAACCTGAAAGAAGTTGTTGAATTGCTTCTGGAGGATGGGGAGCCGGAACTGGATGCGGAATTTGTCGGAACCCAGAATGTGGTCGTGGCCTGAACATGGGATCACGTGCCGTATTGAAACCATCGGAAGTCATTACCATCCTCGGGCGTCTTGGGTTTACCGAGGCTCGCCAGAAGGGAAGCCATAAACAATTTCGCCACCCGGACGGAAGAGCGACTACCGTTCCCTTCCATCTGGGGAGGGATATCTCCCCCATCCTGCTGCGTCAGATCGCCCGCGACATCGGCCTGACCATCGAAGAGTTTCTCAAGCATCGCTAAGTCCGTCCGCTACGTCCTAAAAGTGGTGAGCAAACGGCGCGCCAGTTAAACAGACTGTCACGCCGTTTGCAGACTCTTTTTTCCCACCCGCCCGAGCCCTTCACCGGCTGTCATGCCGCCTGCATGCGTTGCACTGATTCTGCCGACGTTGCCTGCATGACCAGTGCTTCGGCGGCAGGTGTCCCGCCAGCCTCATCCCCCGCCCTCCCAGGCGGTTTCCGTCGCCCGATAAGGTCATACTGCGCATCACCTCATCGGGCTTGCCGGGCCCGCTCCCTTCCGCCCCCAGGGGCTCCCTCTTAATCAGCGGTTCCTCAGGCCGTCACAGACGACCGCTTCGCGGCGACTGTCACGGCCCTGGGGATTCCGGTTTCTTTTTTCCGTTCGCTCCGGCTACCGGGCGACCTCGCTGCGTTCGGACGCCCTGAAGCCGGGCTCACTTCCTTTGCCTCCGGGGCGTCGCAGACGACCGCTGCGCGGCGACTGCTTTGCCCCTGCGGCTTATGGTGCTCCGGGACGCGGCAGTCACGGGCTGCGCCGTGACTGCCGCGTCCCTCCTCTTTCATTCTCTCCCCGTTTCCGGCCGGCCTCGCTTCTCTCGGACGCCCGGAAGCAGGGCATTCCTGAGCGGTATTGCCCGACAGCCCCCTGTCACCTCCTAAAGTCGGAGACAGGAGGCCGCAGGCATTTCTCTACTCTTCGTCGGGGCGACACATGCGTGACGCCCCTCCTCAGTGGTCGCCGTGACCCGTTCTCCGCTTTGCGTCGGACGGGACACGTCTCCCTTTCACGCCCTCGCCCTCGAGACCGCTTGCGCGGACTCCAGGGCGCCGGACAGTCTCTCCCTGCGGTCGAGACTGTCCGGTCGGGCGCTCCCCCACCTACCTACTTCCTTCCGTAACGTGTCAATTCCTCCACTACAAGGAACGATATTCCCTGAAAGAATTTCATCAAAGCTGTCACAAAGCAAAATCATTTAAGGAGGTCTGCCATGAATAAACGATCCCCCTATCTCGATCACATCTTCCAGTGTTCCCTCACCGGTCGTGATCCGCATCCCGATCAAAAGCGATATGAGCGCATGACGTTCTGGGATGAAATCATCAACAACCACATGAAAAGCACCGCAATGGCGCTCAGGATGTCCGAGGAAATGGAGGCAGCGATCCGAAAGGCGGCAAAGGAACAAAACGGCAAAGAGGCTGACCAGGAAACCAACACCATTCTAATTAAAAAGGAGGAATGAATCATGATCAACACAGTGACTATCGTCGGCAATCTGGGGCAGGATCCGGAAATCCGGTATACCGCGAGCGGCGTCCCCGTCGCCGGCTTCACCGTCGCGGTCAACGAAGTGTACAAGGGGAAGGACGGCCAGAAGGTCAAGAAGGTCCACTGGTTTCGGGTGACGGCCTTCCAGCGCCTGGCGGAGATCGTCGGCGAATACTGCACCAAGGGTTCAAAGGTCGGCGTCCGGGGGCAGTTGCAGCAGCGCACCTGGCAGGACAGCGAGGGCATGAACCACAGCCTCGTGGAGATCCGGGCACGAGAGCTCGAACTCCTGAGCGGCAAGAACGATAATCAGACCGTCCAGGAAGCGGAATTGCCGTTGGCCGCTGCAGAAGACGATGATGTGCCGTTCTGATGTTTTGGCCGTCAATTCAGATTCCGGCTGCAAAGCATGTTGCCACACATGGAAAAGGCACCCAGTGAAGCAAGTGGGGTGCCTTTTCTGTTCAGTGGTTTTTGTTCACCGTCCGTCGAGAGTAATGACCTTTGGGTTATTTTTTAAAATCTGTAGAAAAAAAGTTTCTAACGGATTTCTAACGGAACCCCTTCAAAAACTCTTTTTTCTGTGTTATGGTGAAACTCAAGAAGTAATCATAACCTCTTGATTGATTTGAGATAACCTCAAATATTGTTTATGTTGCTTTATGTTTTTTATCCTTCTCATAACCCAAAGGTCGGTGGTTCGAATCCACCCCCCGCTACCAAGAAAATCAGGGGCTTAGGCCCCTTTTTTATTTCCTGCTGAGGGCCTTGCAGTAATATTGCAGTAATTTTCCGTCGGG
>Ga0116147_1003109_pt1 | contig 16022 bp, 20 predicted proteins | sample AD_JPNHG3_MetaG_FD_89749 | JGI IMG/M metagenome (GOLD analysis project Ga0116147, IMG submission 89749) | Active sludge microbial communities of municipal wastewater-treating anaerobic digesters from Japan - AD_JPNHG3_MetaG | ecosystem: Engineered > Bioreactor > Anaerobic > Digestate | place...
AACCAATAAATGTAGGTTCTGGATATGATGTTCCTATAAAATTTTTAGCAAAAATGATTGCTGATATTATAGAATATAAAGGAGAATTATTTTATAATAAAGAATATACAAATGGACCCCAAAAAATACTTATGGATTCCTCAAAAATTAGAGAATTAGGATGGGAGCCTTATACATCTTTGGAAGAGGGAATAAAAAATACATATAATTGGTTTGTTGAAAATTACGAAAAGATAAGAGGATAATTTTCCAATTTCCCTAAAACTTTTATCATCTAAAAATATAAAAAAATAAATAAATACAAATTTCATTAAATATAATAATTATTTATAAATGATAATATTATGATAATAATAGAAGGTCCAGATGGGTCAGGAAAATCAACTTTAGTTAGATATTTAAAAGATAAAACAAAATATAAAATTGTTAAGCCATATTATCCAAAAGTAAATCAATTATCTTATTATTTACATACCCCCCCTTTATATTATGGTCATTTCTTAGAAAGATACTATATAAGTGAGATTGTATATCCTAAATTTAAAGAAGGAAGAAAAGTTATGGCTCCTTGGGGTCAATTTCAAATAGAAGCTGCCATTCTTCCTTATGCTCCGGTTATATTGTATTTACGTCCCGAAAAAGAAACTATTATCAGAAATATTAGAAATAGGGGGGATGACTATATCAGTGAACATGAAGTTGATATAATGCTTAAAGAATATGATGATACAATAAATAAATCTTTTATTCCTGTTATTAAATATGATTTTGAAAAGGATAACATAAATTCAAAAATAGAAGAATCCTTTAATATTCATAATATATATGATTCTCGATGTAAAGATTTAAGAAAATATCTATATTCCGGGTCTAACAGAAAAGGAGGTATTATGATTGTAGGAAGTGATCCAAGTAATAGATCAGTTGGAAATGGATATATTAGAGGATTTCTTTCTGATAAAGGATCTAGTATGTTTCTTCATAAAGTACTATATGAAGCAGGAGTTTATAATCATGTAATGCCATATTTTACAAATTTTGGGAAAGGTTTTAGTGATGATAAAGATAAAATAGATGCTATTAGAGAAGAAATAGAAATTATTCAACCAAAGAAAATTATTGTTCTTGGAAAAGGAATTTCAAAAAAAATAGGGGTAGATTGTGAAGAAATAGAACATCCTTCTTATGTAAAAAGATTTAGTTATAATAATTATGATTGGTATATTGAAAAAATAAAAAAGTTAATAATATGAGAATAAGTAGAGTTATATTAGAATCTTTTAAAGACCTTAAAGAAAATGGTGCAGTAGTTTCTTCTAAAAAGTGGCAAGCTATTGATTCGCTTGATAATCTTTATGAGGTGATTAATAGATATCTACAGATGGACATGCCAGAAACTAAAGAAGAATTAGCAAAGGAATGTATTGCCGATTTACCATGGGCAGAAAATCACTTTAAAGAAAGGATAAATCCTAATGGAAATCATAACCCGGGTTATGAGTACCAAAATTGGCCTTATTACAAAGTTAATAAAGAAGATAATGATAAAAAATTTCGTAAAGAAGGAGGAATCTTCTTTTCACATACCTATATGGAAAGATTTTGGCCAGATACTTCAATAAGAGGAACCGGAAAGATGGGATATACTTATGGTAATTTTAACGACACTATAGAAAAACTAAAAAAAGATCCCGGTACTCGTCAAGCTTTCTTTTCTATATGGCATCCACAAGATCAAAAAGATCATGGAGTTAGAATTCCTTGTACGATAGGATATCACTTTCTTATTAGAGGAGGAAAACTTCATATTGCATATCTTATTAGAAGTTGTGATATATTTAGACATTTTAAAAATGATATTTACATGACAATAAGACTTGCACAACATGTTAGAGATGAAGTAGATCCATCTCTTAAACTTGGACAAATGAATATGTGGATTGGATCACTTCATTGCTGGGATAAAGAAAGACCTCTTCTTGATTTAATGATACGTAAATATGAAAGAATTAATTAAGCCTCCTCTACCAGGAAAAGTCCTTAATATTCTTGTTTCAGAGGGGCAAGAAATTAAAAAAGGACAAGTTTTGTTTATTTTGGAAGCTATGAAAATGCATAATGAAATCTTTTCAAATTTTGATGGAAAAATTTCAAAAATTTTTATTAAAGAAGAATCAACAGTTTCAATTAATACCAATATTTTAGAAATAGAAAAATTATAAATTATGAAAAACTATTTTTGGAGTTTAAAAAATGATTCGGAAGATAACGAAAAATCAATTAGTCCGAAAAAAACAGAATCAAATCATATCTATTTTTATTCTGACATAGATCATAGTTCTTGTTTAGAACTAAACAAGATGTTAGAAGAAAAAGTAGATGAGCTTTTATTTATTTCTATGAGAAATGATTTAAGAAAAGATTATGGAAAACCTAAATTATATCTACATATTAATTCATTTGGCGGGGTTATATTCTCTGCTATCTCTTCAATGGATACAATTTTAAGATTGAGAAATAAAATTGATATTATAACAATTGTTGAGGGGGGAGTAGCTTCAGCTGGAACTCTTATATCAATTGTGGGTACACATAGATGGATAACATCTAATTCGTTTATGCTTATACATCAATTATCATCCGGACTTTGGGGTAAGTATAAAGACCTAAAAGATGGTGTCCAAAACTGTGATAAATTTATGGAAATGATTAAAAACATCTATGCAAAATATACTAGTGTACCCCCGGAAGAAATTGATCAGATATTAGATCATGATTTATGGTGGGATGCTAATAAATGTTTAGAATTAAAATTAGTTGATAAAATAATATAATAATGTTTTATAATATCCTTATTATAAAAAATTTATATAAATTTTAAATAACATGTGTGGAATAGTAATAACCCCGAATGAAAGAAAAATAAGTATTACTGAGCATAGAGGTATACAAACTTCTGTTAAAGTAGTTGATGGATGGAATTATGCTCATCATCGTTTACCTATTCAAACACTAGAAGATGACAAATGGCAACAACCTATTCCTATTAGAAATGGTTTTTTCTTTCTATTTAATGGGGAAATATTTAACTATGATAAATCTAAGTATGATAATGATGTAGAATATATTCAAGATTTTTTAAATAATGTAGATACTTTAGAAGAGTTAATCCATGAGATGAATACATGGGATGGATTTTGGGCCTTAGTTATATCAGATGGGTATGATACTTTTGCATGTACAGATCCTTTGGGTAAAAAACAACTATACTATAATATTAATACCCAAGAAATTTGTAGTGAAATTAAAGGATTAACTCAATCAGGAGTTATAGATAAAACATTTGTAAGTATTGTTAATAAATGGGGATATAATACAGATGATAGAACTATATATGAAGATGTTAAAAGAATAATGCCTAATAAATTCTATCACTTTGTTAAAGGGGAAAAAGCTTATACAAGTGTTGATCATTATTATGATTGGAATAAAAATATTCCCGATAAATCTATTCATGATCTTATAGAAGAATCAGTTAAACGTAGGCTAATATCAAAAAAATATAAGATATCTACTCTATTTTCCGGTGGATTGGATAGTACTATAATTCTCTATTTTTTAAGAAAATTAGATGCTGATTTTGATGTCTACTCTATTAAAAATGAAATGGATGGTGAATATATTAAATTCATGGAAAAAGAATGGAACTTAGATCTAAAATTTCTTAATGTAGACCCAGATAATATCCCAATAGAAGAGAAAATGAAAATTTATGATATAAATGAATCTATGATTGATCTTGGGTCAGTAATTCCTCAATATTATCTCTTTAAAGATATCAAAAATAAAATTGTACTAACCGGAGATGGATCAGATGAATTATTTTCTGGATATAGAAGAGCAAAAGTTTATGACTCACAAAGATCAGATCTATTTCAAGAATTAACATTCTATCATCTTGTAAGAATTGATAGAATGTCTATGTATTTTACTATTGAGTGTAGAACTCCATTTTTAGGACATGATGTTATAAAAAAATCTTTAACTATTCCTTGGGAAAAAAGAATAGGAAAAAAAATACTTAAGGAAGAATTTAAAGGTCTTATACCGGATGAGATAATTAATAGAGATAAGAATCCTTTAAAAATTAAAGATATTAGAGATGATAAAATTGGATATAGGAATTACATAATTAAAGAATATTTAAATCATCTTAAATCTAAAGATTTATAAAAATTCTATATCTTTTGTACCATAAAACTTTATTTATACATATACATATAAATTAGAAATAAATAATATCACTAAAATATTAAGCTATGTATGATTGGACACACACAAATGTAAAAATGACAGATATAAGAAAACTTTCGGAATTTTATATCTTTACAATAGAAGATCCAAATTCTGAAGTTAATAATCAAGTTCTTATGGTCAAAGATAAAATATTTGAGGAAAGACTCAAAATGTACTTTTTAAAAGACCCAAGTAAAATAACAAGGGAAGAGATTCTTTCTGTTAAATGGAATATGTATATAACAAAAGGATTTTATGTTAAAATTAAAATGGGTAATAAAGAACCAGAAGTATTTAACATGGATCCTAATAAATTTTATGTCTCTTATTTAGAAATAGCAGGTCCTTTAGGGGCATTTTGTAATATAATAAAAGATAGAGAAAATCATCAATAAAAATAAAAATAAAAAAAATGAATCCGAAAGACTTAAAAACCGCTAATAGTAATAAAGTTCAAGCTCCTCCAATTACCCCCGATATGTTAAGAAATTCAAGGAATGTTGTTTGTGAATGTGGAGGAATGATATTTACTGAAAAATTATTCTTTAAGAAAATCTCTTCTATATTATCTCCTACTGGAAGAGAAGAAATAGTTCCTATGCCAATTATTATTTGTGATAAATGTGGAAAAGTTCCTTCTGTTTTTGATACAAATAATATTCTTCCTGATGAGATAAGAGCTAAATCCTCTATTATAAAAGATGAAAAATAAAAAACAAAAATAAATAAACCTAAAAATTAAATACTATGAATGAAAATTCTTTTTACAAAGTTATTGTTAAAACCGAATATGAAGGAAATAAGGGGAAAATGAAAACTAGAAGAGATGAGTATATTGTTGAGGGGGTTTCTCCAACAGATGTTGAAGCTAAGATAACAAAAGAGCTCACTGGATATGATTTCGAGATAGCTCAAATTACTCTTACAAAAATTGTATCAATTGTTAGATAATTTAGAATAATTAATAATTTTAGTTGATAAATATAATATAATCAACTAAAATTATTAATTATAAAAATGTACGATGGTTCTAAATTTAAATTTAGTGAAGTATTTAGTAACTCTGATACAGGTAAAACTAGTGGAAGTGGGTTTATAGGTGTTATAATGGGATTAGTTTCTATTTTAGGGTTTATAGCATCTCTTATTGGATGGTGGTTAGGAAAACCCGAGACACTAGAAATTTTCGATAAATCCCTTCAAATAGGTCTTTTATCTGCTGCACTATTAGGAGTTAGAAAATTTTCTGGTACACTTATGAGCTCAAAAGGATTTAAAAAAGAAGTATCAGTAGAAGAGCTTGAAGAAAAAGATAATAAGTCTGAATCCGAAAGAGGATAAAGATGCCTAATAATTATGACTTTAGTAATATAAGAGATTTAAAAACAGTTGAAGTTAATCCAAAAGGATGGATATCCCCCCTCTTTGTTGAATATGGGTCTAATCTACATGGAGGGGTTCCTTCCTATTTTTGGAGAGTAAAAGGAACGCAACATACATTTATTATCCCAATTTTAAGAATGGACTTTTTAAGTAAAGGAGACTATGTTAAACATTTCGAAGAAGTTTTAGAAAATTTCAGAGAAGACTATTTAGAATGGGAAAGAGAAGATTTTTATTTAGATTGGATGAAAGAATATAAAGAAATATTTCAGTATTTTATAATTAAATAAGATTATACTCAATAATAAAATTTTTATGTAAGAAAATATTAACATGAAATATAAGGAGAAAAAATGGAGAATAAAAGATTTTTTTACTAAAAGAAAAATAAACGAAGATGAAGAAGATAAGAAAGAGTTAAAAAATTCAGACTCTTCTCCTTATATAGTAGAAATTAAAGATGTCACAATTAAAAAAATTAATATAAAAAAGTAGTACTAATAAAAGAGAAAAAATGGAAAATGATAAGCCTAGATTTTTTCAGTTTTTAGCTTCTGAACGTAGAGGCGAAATTCTTGTTTTTGATAGAATTGAGGAAGAAGATGGGGTTATCTATGTATGCTTTAAAGATGGATCTAGATGTAATGAAGAATTAATATTGCCTCTTAATGAGAGAAAGTGGTCTAATCAACTTATGGCAGAAATAGAGAGCCCAAATAATTGTTGGACTTTTAAAGAAGAATGGGTTGGAAGACAAGAAGAGAGAAGAGAAAGAGATGCTGATGGAAATATGCAAATAGTTCAGCCTTTTATTCCAGGTAGAAAAAAAGTAACCCCCATTCCTCCTAAGCTTACTACTTCTTCTTTTGGCCAAATAAAGAATTATTCTAATGGGGATAGTGATAATATTACCCCAGATAAAAAAACTCAGCAGCAAGCAAATGGCAAAGAATTTGAGGGGGTTATAAATGATCCTGTATGGATAATGATGGAGAAAGCAAAAAAGTTCGATACTTCTATTAGTATGAATTTAGTAATATCTCTTCCATCTAAATCCCTATATGATGTAGCAGAAGAGTCTTTCGAAAATGGGGGAGATAAAGTTATTGAATATATAATTAGAAATTTAGATGATAATAAGCTAAAAGATAGTCTTAGAAAAGCTCTTAAAGAAGCTTATAGTGAGGAATTTAATAAAGATGATAATGAGTCAATTTATTTATAGGATAGAAAAATTATTCAATAATATATAAATAAAAATATCTAACGTGAAAAAAGTTATTTTAGAAAATGAATTTCAGAAGATAATACTAAATAGTAATAGATATTATATAGAGAATAAGTATGACCAAGTATGCGTATTACCTTATACTATTGATAATGGTCTTTTAGATAAAATAGGGGTAATTGAAATATGGAATGAAGAAGAGAAAGAGAATGCTTTAACACTTTTAACAGACTATCTATCTAAAGATGATGAAACTAACCTAGTAGGAGCAAATAGAATCTTATATTCAATAATAGGAATTAATATTAAAGATGCATCTAGATGGATGTATTTAGGAAGCTTATTTAATAGTTTATTTTCCCTTTCCCCACTAAAAATTTATTCTGTTAATCTAACAGATATAAAAATTGAAGAAAATGTTTTGGACCTTGATAAAAAAAGAAATTTTAAATTTGTTGACTCTTCTATGGTAACACAAACAGATGATATTTTATTTTTAGGAGCTTTCAATAGACTATTTAATTTTTTCTATACTAATTCTATAAAGTAAAATTTTAAATTTATTAAAACAATTTAATATGAATAGAAGAGAAAGAAAAGCAATGGAAAAAAGACTTGGATTAGATAAATACAAGAAAAATCTTCCAAGAAGTGTAAAATTCAAGATGATGAGAGAGAATATCATAGAGGGAAAGAAAAAACAAGCTCAGATGAAAGAAATAATTAGGGTTCAAAAAGATAGGAAAAATGATGATATTGCTTCAGCTAGAATTTCTTCAATTGCAACTGATCTTATCATCAATAAAGGCATGGATTGGGTAAAAGCTCATGAAGAAGCTGTTAGAATATATAAAGAAGAAACAGAATCTACTACCGAGAAATAATATGAAGTTCTACATAACCATTGAAGGAATACCAAAACTAAAAAGGTCTTTTTTAAATTTAAAACTATATTCTATTATTAGTATTTCAAATATTCTCAAGGAATATAATTATTCCTATGATACTATAGATGAATATGGGATTTTTATAGTTAATAATAGAATAATAGAATTAATAAATACTTATATAAAGTCTAAAAGAATAAGGGGAATTATCTATTCTAATGAATTTTTAAATAAAAATGCTATTGAAAATTTATTCGACTTATTAGAACCAATAGAAAAAATAAGAGATATAGTTTTATTAGATGACTATAATGTTCCTAAACTCGAAGAATTCTATCCATACTTTAATGAAATTATCTTTTTCCCATCTGTTAAAAAAGTAAGAATAATAGAGTGTAAACCTATTAATAAATATACAGAATGGAATAAATAATCTAATTTATATCAAAAATTATAAAAAATTTAACATCAAAAAACATAGTTTTCGAACTATGTTTTTTTATGATTAATTATCTAATCTGTTAAATTTTATACTTTATCTGGCTTATATTTTAATATACATGAATATATAAAATAAAAAGTATAGCATGGGGGAAGAGATAAACAGTAAAATAGAACAAAAAATTGATAAAATTGCTAAAAGTATAGAAGATACTGTAGAATTTATATATCAATATACTAATAATGAGTGTTTTAGAATAGAGGTTAACAAACTATATAATACACTTGTTAGAGGGGAAACTAAATGGAGTGATGCAAAAAAAGGGAGAAAGGATATAGATAATCTTAAGAGTTTATCCACTTCAGCTGCTATAAGAGTATGGAGAGAAAAATTAGAAGAGTCTAAAGAGTTAATAAAAAGATGTCTTCATAATTCCTATGCAAAGAGTATTAATAGTGAAATAGGACAACAAAAACCTAATAATATCTCTACAGATTTCCCCCCATCTTCTGATAGATCCCCATTTGATAGAAGACTTGATCGTCTTTCATATGAAACTGGAATTGCTATATCCCCTTATGATAATAGATTTTCTGATGCTGCAACATCTGGATTCTTTATGAGTTTTGAAACTATTAATTCTGCTAATATAGAAAATTCTGAAAGTATAAAACAGTCTTTAGCACTTAAACAACTTGCAGCATCTAAAGATCCTTTTTATAGAGGGGTTGCTGCGGTTACTAATAGTTATGCGCTTATTAAACTCTTTGGCTCAGATGGGGGAAAAACTCTAGTTGATATGAAAGGAGAAAGAAAGTGGTATGAGATAGATACAACAAATGAAGGCATAATTAACTATTCAAAGAATCCAACAACTACTGCTATAATAAATTGGGGAGAAGGAGATCCTTATGGAAGAACCCCTTATCATTTTAGTGATTTTGTATTTTGTAAATATTGGAACATTGTTCCAAATAACAGAATGATAACTCTTAGAAGATATCCTGCTCCTATTATTGATAATCTAAAATTCCCTGGAATGGATGGATTTACAGGATCTGGATCTGCAGCAAGTAAATCAGATGATGGAGCAGATAAAGATGCTAAAAATCAAGATAATGGTTTTGGGAAAAATCTACAAAACATTTCTAGTGAGTCGACATCAAATAACGAAGAACAAGGCTCGGGAAAGAAAATATCTTTCCCTCCTATGGCTACTGCAATAACCTATTTTGGCGAAGGAACAGATAATAAATTATCAGATATTTTAAAATTCACTACTGGTTTAAATTGGGGGGATACTGAAGCTAACATATGGGAGGTTCAAACTCAGAGTAACCCCGAATTAGACTCTGGCCCTGCAGGTCTTTTTGGCGGGTTAGCATCAATGGCAAAGAGACTTAATATATGGACAGGAAATTTTGATACCAATGCTCTTCTAAATGAAGGGAACCTTCCACCAGATCCATATAAAGATGGCCCTTATGAAAATAGAATAATAGGACCAGTAAATGCTATTACATCAGTTAAGAGAAGAGAAAGAGGTATCAAATATGAAAATAAAATTTCTCTTAAGTTTCACTATGTTGCAAGACCTATAGGTGGTATAAACACTAAAGCAGTTCTTTTAGACATAATATCTAATTTTTTAATTATAGGATCTGCTTCTGCAATGTTCTGGGGCGGGCAGCATAGATTTATGGGCAGGCCCCAAACATATCCATTTATGGGTGGAGATAAAGGTATTCAGCAATGGTATAGAGGAGATCCACTAGGATGGGGTGAATCAGCTGTAGAAAATTTCGGGCAGAAATTAGGAGGATCTGGAGGTCTAATAGATATGGTTAAAAACTTCTTTTCTGATCTACTTGGAGGATTTGAAAAAGGAGGATTAGGAGGAGCAACAGAAAGTGTTCTTAAAGGAAATAATGTTTTCTCTAATATAGTTAAAGCTAGAGTTGCAGAAAAGTCTAAAGGAGCTATTCCATACCTATCAGGGCTTAAAGCTCTACTTATAGGTGAACCAGTTGGAGAATGGCATCTAACTATAGGAAACCCTCTTAATCCTATTGCTATGATAGGAAATCTTATATGTGAAAGTATGGAAGTTGAATTCGGGGATGAATTAGGACCGGATGACTTCCCATTAGAAGTAAAGATAACAGTTAATCTAGCTCATGGAATGGCTAGAGATCGAGATGCTATTCAGAGTATGTTTAACAGAGGTATGGGTCGTATATATGATCTACCTGATAGTCTTAGTGGATCTGCTGATTATGAAACTAAAGTTGATAAATATACAGGTGGAAAAAATGCTGCAACAAAGACCGGAAGATCACCAGCAGATTGGAGATTAGGTACTGTTATTGGTGGAGCAGCAACATCTGGAGGTAAAACAGGGCCTTCAGCTGTTAGAGAGAATAGTATGCAAGGAAGTATATCTGTTTGGAATAGAAGTAAGTTTTCTGCTGTATCACCAAATCAAGACTTCTCAACTTTAGGTCTTACAGCTAATACTGATGAGAAAGCGAGAAGAGAGTTACTAATGTCCAGAAGTGAATTCAGATCCTCATCCTGGATAAGCAAAAAAACAACTACTTAATTATGTTTTTAAATAGTATAGATAGAAAGCCACTTTTTCAAAAACCTGATGGTAATGTCGTTAGGGATTTAACACAGTCTATGTTTGATTTTAGAACAGACGACTATATTAATTTTTCTGTATACAGAGTTCCTAGAGATTATGCTATGAGACCGGATCTTATAGCTCAAGTAATGTATAACAATACAATTTATACAGAATATATTCTAAAATATAATGGAATATCTAATCCTTTTACTATAGGAGAAGGAGATGTTATAGTTGTACCAGATCTAAATAGTGCTAAAAGAAATACAAAAACTAGAAATGATAGTATAGAAGGATCTGATGCTCAAAGAATCAGAAATTCATATAAATATATCGATCCTACAAAAGTACCTAAGAGAGATGAGGCTTTAGATAATTTTGATAGAAGAAGTTTTTCTAAAAAGAGTGATACTATTGGTGATGGGGTTCTTCCCCCTAATATAGCTAGAGAAGGAGAAAAAGGAATTACTTATAGAAATGGAAGAGTCTATTTTGGAGAAAATATAGGGGAGAGTGCATGTCTAAAGAATGGAATGTCATCCGCAGAATTTCTAACAAAAGTTATAAAAACTAGAAAAGTATAATGGCAGACTATACATTTACACCTAAAAGTATTTCTAATTCTCCTATTTCCCCCGAAACAAAGGACGGAAAAAGGATATGGCAAGTTTTTGACTCAAAGATTGTTTTAGATGAACTATCTGTTCAGCAAACCCCTGGGGATCAGTCAAAAACCCAGAGAATAGAGGATTTAGTATCAATAAAATATCCTCTAATAAAGATAAATGATTACTATCTATCTGAAGAAGAAATAGACTACTTTAAAATAGACTCTTATGGAAAAATACCAGAAATAACTCTGAGTGTATCTTTTTATGATGACTTATTTCTATCTAAAAATATGCCTTTAGATGGGGATATTATCTCTGTAGCAATACAGAGTAAGTCAGAAATCTTAAAGCCTATTAGAAATGACTATGTAATTACTTCCATTAGAACGACAAAAAAGAATTCCGAGGTTCCTGCTATCTCTATAACTTTTTTTGGAATACTATTTATCCCAGGATGGGACTCATATCTTTCAGATTTCGCTATTAGAGGAACTTCAATGGATGCTATGAAACAAACTGCTAAAAAAGTGGGTTTAGGATTTAGTACAAATGAAGAGGATACAGATGACTATCAGATTTGGATATCTTCTAATACTATTAGAGAATTTGTGGAAGAAGTAACAGAAAGAGCTTGGAAGAACGAATCATCTTTTTTTGACTGGTGGATTGACGTATACTATAATTTAAACTTTGTTAATGTTCAAAAACAATTACTCTCTCAGGAGAATGAAGTAGATGAAGCAGCACTTATAGGAAATGTTCCTACTGAATTTTGGTGGGGAAGTAAGAGTGATAAGACTGTAGGAACTGCTAAAGTATTTTCTAATTATCCAAATTTTAGAACATCATCTTTCTATATTAAAGATTGGAGGCCAATAAATAATTCATCTAAGATAACTTTTGAATATGGGACTACATCTTATTGCACTTTCTTCGAGCATAATAATATACTCTATGAAAAACCTGACTCCCAAAAATATTGGAGTTTGGAAATTCCACCAGATTATGATGAAGAAAAGCTAAACTCCCATATTATCTTAAGAGGAAGATCAAGATGGGATCCATCAACCGGAAAAGGAGAAACAGCAAAAGCTAACTATAACTATAATGAGATTTATAAAAGAGCTTCTTGGCTTGGAATACAGTATACTCTATCTAATCCAGAAGATGATAATAGTAAATGGACAGGTAACCATCATAGGAACTATATGAGAGCTAGAGTTCATAATGCTATCAATAATGTAGAATTAGAGAAACTAAATGTTGAGATATTCGTACAAGGAATAAACCTTAATATAATTAAAGGAGATAAGCTACCTATTGCTCTGATAAGAAAGGATAGGCTTGAAGCCTTAAAAGTTCAGAATGATTTTTCTCAAGCAGAGATGTTAGATAAATTCTATTCTGGCTGGTATTATGTTATGGGCTTTACTCTTACATGGGAAAAACAAGAAGAGGATATGTTAAGTAACTTTTCACAGAGCTTCATGCTAACTAGAAGAGAATGGCCTACTCCTGTTCCAACAGAGCCTATAAAAAAATAAAAATTACTATTTGAAATGCCTCAGATTATAGACGAAAAATACCCAAGATCCCCTTATCAGTTATTTAGATCTGTAGGGGAAAGATTTAAACCAGAGATGCTCCAAAAAAGTGGAGCTATCCAGAAGACATTTGATGAGCCAACATATTTGACCTTTAAACTTAAATTTTATTCTGATAATACATCTTTAGAAAGTACAAATTTTGATAAATTCCCAATGCCTCTATTCAATAAGTATAAAGAGGATGATCTTAAGGCTAGAATGGAATACTCATCTTATCAGTATTTACGAGATAATAATGAGATTATAAGAGCTAATATGCTAGAAGACTTTATTGATGGATGGAATGAGATTCAAATGAATAATCAGTGGTATTTTCAGGAAATTTCAGGGCTAGACTCAATACTTAGTATTAATCCAGAAAGAGGTATGAGGGTTCCTACTGATGGAAAAATAACTATTAAGATGTTAGAAGCTCTGGATTTAAGAATAACTCATCTACTAAATCTATATAGAAAAATAGCTTGGGATGATACCTATCAGAGATGGATACTCCCGGATATGATGAGATATTTTAAACTAGCTATTTATATAACAGAATTTAGAACATTTCATAAATCAAATTTCACTAGTAAATTAATGCCAGGGTCGGAAGTTCCCCCAATGATACTAAGTATAATTGAAAAGTTTACCCCTGTTTATGTTTTAGAACTTGAGAGATGCGAAATTGATATAACATCTATTAGTGCTGTGCCTGATTCTCTTAGTATTTCAGAACCACAAATGAGAGAGGTACAATTTTCAGTAAAAGTAGGAAATCTTCAAGAAAGGTATATCAATCCTATACTTAACTATTTCTACTATGATTGGCTGATTAATGGATTTTCTAGAAGTATTGATACCATTCCTATTACAACTATATCTCCTACTGGTGTGCCTACTTCACCTGTAGTGGAAATTCCTAATAATAGTACTAAACTATCAAATACAACAGATCCTTATTCTAGTCCAATTATATCAGACTATGCTAAAGGAGATATTCTTTCCAATACTTCTCATGAATCAGTTAAGCCATTCATAGAGTCTGGTAATATTGATAATATAACGAATGCTTCTCCTAATTATAGTACAGATATAAATTCTGTTAATCCTATAGATCCAGCTACTTGGGTTGGTAATACAATTACAGCTGGAAAAGCCTTATTAAAAAATCTTGTAAATAGTAAAATTGATCAGCTTAAGATGAATAAGATACCAGGTCTTGGGATCTCTCTTAACGAAGCTATATCTGCTATTCAGTCAAAGAATGTATTTACTCTATTTGGTGTTGCAAGAAGAGCAATTGAGGAGTCTGTTAAAAATACCCTTCCATCTCAGGATCTAGAGGGAAAGTTAGTAGATACTCATTTTAAATCTTTTTTAGAGAGTATTACTCTATCAGAAGCAACAAATGAAGAAGATATAAAGATAAAAGAAGCTGCTAATATACTTCTTAATGATAGAGGACAATGGGAGAAGATAAAAGATCTATCTAAGGCAACAGATCTTGTATCTACTGCACTAAAAGAGATAAATTCAACAAAGGGGATTGAAAATAAAGACTATCTAAAGAATGCTTATAGCCAGAAGTATGTTCCTTTAGAAGTTAAAGACTATCTAGTATTTGAAGGTTTACCATCTTCGCTATCTACTAATAATAAAATTGTAGAAGGTGGAAAGATAGAGATACCTAATCCTGGTGAGGCGACTTCTAATAAATTAGAAAAGACTGAATCTATTACATCACCTAAACTAGGATCTACAGATGGGGATATAAATCCTTCTATTACCCCACCAAAACCATCATCAGAACTAAAGTCTAATGCAGGAGAGAGAAGAAAAGAAGATGAATACTTATTAGGTTCTTATGCACAAGGGGGTATGGAAAGACCTAAACCTAGTGAAAGACTTTCACAAAGACTAGAAGGAGATAAATTAAAAATTCCAAATCCTGGTGAAGCTGTTGATGATGATAAGATAGAAGCAAATAAATTACCTCAGCCTAATAATAGTAAAGCAACAAATAATAAAATAGATAAATGAGAGCAAAATTAGTATACGAAAATTTATTATTTAAAAGACCTATAAGTAATAAAGAAAAATTAGGAATAGGATCCTCTATATTCTCAAAATATACTTTGAATAATCATTATATTTATGGAGGAGCTGATAGAGATATAAAAAGAGTTATTACTCGAGAAATGGGTCTATCTAAGAATAAGATTTACTTTCTAGGATCATCCAGAGATAAGTCCGAATATATAAATAACATCTATGATTATATCTCCAATTCAGAATGTACAGAAGAAATTAATATAGATAGAAGAGGTAATTGGATGTGTACTATTAGATTTTTTGATACAGAAAATGGAAAAGCTGCTATTGTTGAATTCATAGATCACCAAGAATTTTTTGGTGACTTCTCTCTATTTAATTATTTTAGAACTGATGAAAATTTAGATATTTAATTTATATATGAAGAAACCTGATTTTCTAATAAGGGATTTAAGAGATGAAGACTGGATAGGGGTTGTTACTAATAACAAGGATCCCTTATTCTCTGGAAGATGCCAGATACGAGTATTTCGTCTTATGGATGAATTAGATAGTAAAGATCTTCCATGGGCAGTACCTATTAATTCTACTTTCTTTGGGGGTGATGGAGCAGGAACTCTTTCTGTTCCTAAAATAGGACAGATCGTTAGAGTTCAGTTTAATAACGGGGATATCTATGCACCAGAATACTCTACTATCCAGAACGTTGATACAAAACTAATCGAGACGATTAAAAACGATTATGAAGGTACACATGTACTAGCTTTTGACCCGGATGAAGAACTAAGTATAATATACCAAAAAAATCTTGGTATTCAGATATTCTATAGAGATAGTTTTATTCAGATATCTCCAGATAGTATGATTACCATTCAGCATGCTAATCAAGAATCTCTTATTCAGCTTGA
>Ga0116147_1003114_pt1 | contig 16010 bp, 8 predicted proteins | sample AD_JPNHG3_MetaG_FD_89749 | JGI IMG/M metagenome (GOLD analysis project Ga0116147, IMG submission 89749) | Active sludge microbial communities of municipal wastewater-treating anaerobic digesters from Japan - AD_JPNHG3_MetaG | ecosystem: Engineered > Bioreactor > Anaerobic > Digestate | place...
GACGCTGCAAGCAGTCGGGCATGCACTGGCGCTTCCACAACGCCGCCGCGATCTGCGCGCTCACCGCACGACTCAAATCCCGTCTGCCTGCCGCCTAACCATCAACTATTTTGAATCACACCCGCGGAGTTTTACTGGGGTAAAAATTGGGGCGAAAAACGGGACTCGAACCCGCGACCCGCAGATCCACAATCTGCTGCTCTAACCAACTGAGCTATTTTCGCCATGAAAGATGTGGGTAAAGTATCAGACGTTCGCGCGATATGCAAGCCGGAACAGCATCCGGTTTTCACTTCGCGTTGCCAATCAATTACCCGAAATAGCATTGCACGGTTTGCGGCGATCGGTCTATAATACGGCATGAAAAAGATTCTGCTGGCACTCGTCTTTTTGGCGGCCGTCTCAACGGCCATGGCTGATTCAATACAGCTTTTCAATGGACGCGACCTCACAGGCTGGAAGGTCGCCGACCTGTTTGAAAGCGGCAAAGTTGAGGTGCTGCCGGACGGCTCTGTCGAGTGCGGTTTCGGCAATCCTATGACCGGCATCGCTTATACCAACAAGCCGCCGCGCATGAACTATGAACTCTCCCTGCAAGCCGTTCGCGTCCAAGGCGCAGATTTCTTCATCGCGCTCACCCTGCCGATCGAAACCAACTATTGCACCATCATCATCGGCGGTTGGGGCGGCAGTCTGTGTGGCATCTCGTCCGTCGATTACATGGACGCCTCGGAAAACCAGTGGAGCGAAAGCATCAACCTCGAGAACGAGCGCTGGTATACCCTGCGTGTGCGCGTCACGCCCGGCGTCTTGCAGGTCTTTCTCGACGAGACGCTTTTCACCGCCCGCGTGGAAGGACCGCCGTCACGCTTCAGCCTGCGATCGGGCAGCGACATCGACAAGACGGGGCCGCTGGGCCTCGCTACCTACCGCACCAAAGCCCGTTGGCGTAATTTCACTCTCACGCCGATCACGGAATTGGGGCCCAAGGACAAGCCGATGCTGGACGAGTGAGCCGCCGCCCGCTCAGTACGTGACCCAGCGCACGCCGCCCACCACCAGCCGCACACGGCTGTTGCGCTCGGCGTTGATGCCGATCATCACGGCTGTGATCTCGGTCGGCGACAGCTTTCCGTCGGCATCAGGGCGCGAATGCGTGCCCCATATCGCCTTGTCAAAAAAGGCCGTGAGCGTCTGCCGTCCTCGCCGGGAAAAGTCGTACGGCAACTCGCACAGGTAGCACGAGCCCCCCGCCTCGACAAACTGCACACGCAACGTACCCGTGCCTTCCAGCACCTCGACCTCGGCTTGCATACCGTCAGCCCCTTCCGGCGGGCGCTCCGTCGCGGCAAGTGTGAGTCGAGGGTAACCCCACGGGTCTTGGTTGCCGAACCGCATGTCGAAGGCCATGCCGCTGTCTTGCAGTGCATGCGTCATCGTCGCGCCGCCCACAATGTTGTCGGCCCAAGCCGCGGGATCGGTCACCGAGGCGATCTCTCGTACATGCGACGGCGTCACGGCGGTCGCCGGACAGGCCAACCGGAATGCGAGCCGGGGCTGTCCTGCCGCGCCGAAATCGCCGTGCAGACGCACCGGCGCACCGAAGACCGCTTGACGGCCGGCTTGCGCCGGAATCACGACCTTGAGCGCCATCACCTGACGCTCCATCGGACGCAGTTCAATCTTCTCCGTCGGCAGCGTCACACGCCACCCCTCCGGCACGACATCGACCTTCAAACTGCCGCGCACGGTCGCTTCGCTGAAATTGTAGAGCGCGACTGGCACCTGTTTTTCTGTATCCAGTCCCACCTCATACGCCTGAATGTCGAGCCGTGATTGCGCTTGCGGCATCACAACCTGAAACACCACCGGCGAAGGCGCAAGCGAATCCGATGAAGGCGCTGGTGACACACGCAACGGCTTCTCCGCCGCAAACTGTTCGCCCGCGCCCGACGGCAGCACCGCAAAAAACGGTGCTTCTGTCAACATCGCCGGTACACCATCACGCAGCGGTCGCCCATATTCATCGTAGACCGCTTCGACCGTCACACCGCGCAGCATATCCGCCGGCGCTTGGCCCTTGTCGGCCCAAGCGACCAGAACATCGCGCGCCGCGCCGTCCGGTTGCGCACGGAAAGCGTAGACGCGCGCTGCGCCATTGGTCATGCGTCCCAACGGCTGCGCACCAGCCAACAGTCGTCCCGTGGCCGCCAGCGCGAGATAACCACGGCGCGGTGTAAGATCGCGACGCAACAGACCAAACTGTATCTGTCCTTCACAGTAGTTACCGAGGATAAAAAAGTAGTGCTGCGACACGCCCGCAAAAAGACTTGTCGCGAACGACTTCGGCACAAAGCGCGCCTGACGCACTTCTTCCGCTTCCGGCAGATCGCCGTGCTCACCGTTCCACCGCACATGAATCCCGCACTCGCTGAGCCAGATCGGACGCCCGCACGCGCCCTGACGGGCGGTCTCGAATTCGCTCGTATACTTTTCGACGCCGCTGTAGGTGTGGTTGTTGTAGGTGTCGTAATACGGCCAGGCCCCACCCTCGATCACGCCCTCTACGTGCAGCGCTGACCCCGACCCGGCGTAGACGTTCCAGCATACGGTCAGCGACGGATCGCCCGCCTTAAAGCCGAGATACGATGCTTTCTGCAACGCGACCATCTCGTCGATCAGATGCCCGCCAAAACCGGGGATGTTGGCCTCGTTCCAAGGTTCCCACGCCTGAATGACGCCTTTGAAGCGTTCAGCCATCGCACGACAGAAACGGAACGAATCACGCAGGTCACGCGGAAAGCGCTTGTAGGGCTTGCCCTCCTCCAGCCGCGGCATTTGCGCCCACGACGGCGTGCTGTGATAGACCTGCAACACCTCAAGCCCCGCGCCGCGCAGAATACGCGCCGAATCGTCATAACGCGTCGCCGCATGGAACTCGCCGGGCGCGTGCTCAAGATCGCCCCACGTCAACCGGTCCCGCACGCCGCTCACGCCCGCCAGCGCCGCGAGGCTGGCAAATGCCGCCATTTTACGGCGGTCCCGCTCCGGCTCACCCGTGCGTGTGAACCAAGCGTTCGCGGTATCAATCCGAATCGGCGAATCAGACGGGACGGGCACTGCCAGCCGATTCAACACCGCTGCGGTCGTCCAGGCGACCGGCTTGCCAGCGCCATCAAGCCCTTCGATCCGGTACCAGCCCACCGGCTGCCGCCCCAGTTCGACGTGCGTCATTCCCGCTTTGTACGCGCCCCGCGCGACGCTTTTTCCATCAAGATCACGCGCCTCCCAACTCACCGCCTTGTCAAAGCCGGCTGGCAACACGACGCGCACCCCATCCTTTTCAGTGCAGACATTACCTGGCCGCGCCGGCAGGGGCAACGGTACCGTCGCCGCTATACACGCGCCTCCGCACACACACAACAACACCTGTGCAAACGTCTTCATCATCTTTGGTTTCCTGATAGAGTGGTTTTAGTGATCATCGGCATCAACGAAGATCCGAGCCGTCACTGCGGGGAAGCCGCCAAACGAGGCTCTTGCAAAACCCCTCGTGGCATGGGCGTCCCGCCCATGAGGCAAACACGGGCAAGATGCCCGTGCCACACCCCTCGTGGCATGGGCGTCCCGCCCATGAAAGAGCAGCAAGGTTTTGCAAGAGTCGTCAAACGTTTTACTAGTTCGTCCGGTGACAGAGAACTCGCTGCATAGCGCATTGTACCGGGGAGGGTGGCCGGATCAGTCAGCGCGTTGCCGAAGAGATCGGTCCAGCGGATGGCAGGATCTTGGACAAACGGCAACTTGGCGTCGCGTCCGCCGCAGAGCACCGCGCAGCTTCCACCGCGACCCGCGAAGAGATAAACGAAGCGGTTCGCGCCCAGATCGACTTTGCGCACGAACGGCTTGCCTTCCAGCGAACGCGTGAGGTGGGAATAGGCGGCCAGCCCCGGATGCGGATAGCCGTCCGCTCCCAACAACACCATGAAGCTCGGCGCGGTGGCGAGGGATGAGTAACCGTGCGCCGTGTAAAGGAAGACCTTGGCTATCTTCTGCGCCAGCAGACTGACGGTGTAGCGGCAGTTCCTCTCAGCCAAGTTGACCGTATCCTCTTCCGGCTGCCAAGTGATGGTGTATCTGTACAGGCCCGTCATGCGCTGCTCGCCTCTGCCGGAGCCTGTGCTGCCACCCTGTCCCTCGCTCATGTAGATCGGCTTGCCGCCCGCGTTCGGGAACTTGTCGAAGATTTCACCGACCGCATAGTGATAGGCCTGCGCCACGCTGTCGTCCGCGAGGCATGTCGCGTTCTTGGTGTAGAGGTGGAAGTCGATGGTATCGCACACCTCCATGCCCCCGGCGGCAAGCACACCCGCCGTCCACAACTGACCGCTCCCGCCGCCTGTGGAATTGAAGCCGGCGACTTTGATGGTGGGGTCCACGGCCTTGACGGTCCGGTAGGCACCGCGGCAAAGCTCCGTGAAATCGCGCTCGGCGTCCTCCTTTCCAAAAAACTTCGCGTCCTTTCCCGACTTCCACCATCCGCCCCAAGGCTCGTTCCAGACGAAATATTCGTCGATCACCCCTTTGTAGCGCGTGACGAACGTCTTCACATAGGCGTTGAACTCTTCATTATTTTTCGGGCGCATGAATTTTTCAAAGTACCCCATGTGCTTGCAGCCCAAGTCGTCGTAGTGCGAGGCCCAGGCCGGCGTGGTTCCCAACTGCGCGAAAATCTTGATCCCGTTTTTGCGGTAACGCTGGAGGTCCGCGTCCATGAAGGTCCACTCACCTTTTTTCTTCTCAAGATTCCACCAGCCGCAGTACTCGGTGCCGGCGTCGTGCAGACGCGCCCAGTTGATACCGCACGCTTTCATCATGCGGATGGTCGACTCCAAAGCGATAAAGTGGCAGCCGAAGGGTGAGTCCGGTGCGTCCTGCCCCCAGAAAACCGGACGTTCCAACCGCGTCATCACGATCTCGTTGTAGGGCGAGATGCGCGTACCGTCGCGCTCCACCCACGCCTCGATCCGGAATTGACCGAGGGGCCGGGCGGGGAAAACGTCGAACCGCAACGTGCCGTCAAATTGCTTCGATCCTGCCGGCACGCGCAGATCTGCCAGCGGTACGCTTGTTCCGTAAAGGTCTGTCACGCAACTTTTCAGTACCGCGCCGCCTGCCTCGCCTGTCACGCAGAAACGCACTTCGGCGCGCTCGTCTGCGAACTGAATACGCGTCTCGGCAATCTCGGAGGTTCCCGGAGCGAGCGCCACCTCACAGGCGCGGTCCTTCAGGTCGGCGGCCGCCGAATCAGCGAACGCACGCAAGGCATCCAAGCGGAAGGTTCCGCTCCCGGTGAAACGCAGACAGAAACAGAGTGCCTCGCCGGGCAGCACGAAAGCCAGCTTGGCCGTCTGCCAACCGTTTGAAGGCGTCAGCGTCTTGCCGCCCATGGCACGACCGTCACGCATCAGTTCCACGCGACACGCATTGTCGGCTTGGTATGCGAACGTGATCGTGTGGGGCTTGTCCGGCTGATTGGTTTGGAAGGGCTCGGAGTACAGCGCGAACCCCTCGCCGGATGTGACGACAAGCGAAGGGACGCCCCCTTCACCGGGATGCGCGGTGTCGGCGCCGTAGGTGGCGGTACGGCTGTCGCGGTCGATGTTCCAACCACAGGGCAGCCCCAACGGGAAGCGGCTGTTGCGGAAGAAGTTTTTCACCGAGGCGTCCGGACGCGGCACCGTGGCAGCAAGCTCCTCTTTGCTGAGACGCGCCAGTTCCACCGAGGCAATGTCCGTAATGCCGCCGCCCAAGTAGAAAAAGATCGCCACACGTGATTCGCTGCGCTCCCGTGTCTGGATGACGAAGCGCCGTTCCTTCCATCCGTCGGCAGGCAGGAACTCCGCCGTGCCGAAACTCCGATAGGGCGCGCCCACCTGACGCAGACCGAACTGAAGGGGGGCGGCGTGCGGGCGGGCCGTCACAACCAGCTCGAACACGCCCGGCAGCGCGATCTCGCCGCCACTGATCGAGAACTGCACAGCCGAATCGATCTTTTCCGTGTGGAACCGCAAAAATGTGCGCCCGTCTTCCGTGAGCCGTTCCGTACGCGCCACAGAGGCGTTCCACGCGGCGAAGTTCTCGCTCACCCTCGGTGGCAGCGTGCCTTGAAAGCGGCCGATCTTTTCGTACGAGCAGGCTCTTCCTTCCTGTCCAAAATCTACGCGGAACACCGTTTCTCTGGCTTCCGCCAACTGCATCCATCCCGCGCAGAAAGCCGCGCCGATCAGTATTGTGAGCCACTGTTTTGAGTGAGTCGTCATCGTTTCTTCCTGAGTTCTGTGGGCGGCGTTTACGCCGCCATCTCGCGTCCTTGCGCCCTTTTACATGCCCCGAACTGTAACCCCTAAATCACTTTGGAACAAGCGCTTTCTGCGGGAGCGCAAAGTCGCCGTCCATTGTGACTGGCAACTGGAAGACATCGCCCTTCTGATTGCAGAAGTAGAGGCGTGACGCGGACGGTTTGCGTCCGTGTCCATCCGCCCAATAGCCGTAGAAATCGGGGTGGGCATTTACCGGACGGCGCACGTAGGTGTGGTTCATCTCGCTGTTGGCCGTCATCTGTCTGACCTTTCGCCATGTGGCTCCCGCGTCCTCGGTCAACCACATCGCGATCTCTCCGCCGGGATTGTACGGCTGCGGTCCCAACTCGGTCGGACCGATGATGCGCCATGTGGTGTCGCTCTCGATATACACCGGACCGGTATCGTAATTGTTGCCCGAGACGATGCCGGTAAAGCGTTCCTGCCACTCCGTACCGGTCCAGCGCACGGTGCGCCATTCACGGGGACCGTTGGCCGGGCCGGACTGGTATCCCTTGCTCAGTACGAACAGGATGATCGGATGTCCCTTGGAATCGAACTGCACGTCTTTGATGTAGCAGTTGCGGTTCTTGCTTTCGTACTCCAGCACCAGAGCAGGATTGTCTTTGCTGACAAGCGGCGTCTCAAGTACCTGCCCGTCGGCCGTCTTCCAGGTCGCGCCGAAATCATCGCTTTCCATGTAGTACACGTTCGTGCGCCAGTTAAGCCCTTTGCCTTTAGGATGCTGGTTGAAGGCGATGCCGGTTTTCTTGTCCTTCCACTGCCAACTGATCTGATAGTGTCCCTCTTCAAAGTAAGCGGTCTGCTTGCGCTCGCTCCATTCGGTACCTTCCGGATTGCTGGTCATATAGTAGTTGCCGCGTCCCTTCACATACCATGTATGGACAAAGAGAAAGCCCTTGCCGGGGTAGTAGAACGGTTCGGGATAGGAGAAGTTGCCGCTCCACATGAGTTGGAACGCCTCGATGTCGTACGGCTTGACGCTGCGCGAAATATAGGAGGGACGCCCGCGGCCGTGGCTGCTGGAGAAAATCCAGATGTAACCCTTGTCATCCAGATTGATCACCGGGTTGTCATGCGCATCGTCGGTTTTTTTGTCGAGCAGACAGACGGGCCTGGCCACACGTCCCGTCTTATGGTCATAGTACGAGATCATGTGCAAGAGCGTGCGGTTGCCTTCATCGGTGCCGCCGTAACAGAAGAAGGTCTTGTTGACCGTCGGCGCATACCAGGCCATCGGGATATGCTTGGCGCAATAGGTGCCGAGGCCGCCGCTGTACTTGTAGACGTACTCGTCCCCCGAGGGTTGATTGAAGTACCAGATGCCACGGAAACCATCTAGCTTGCGATTAAGGAGAACGGTCAGTGTCGGCTGGAACTTCACGAGGTCAGCCCCGCCTTTCACCCGGTTTGCGATTGTCGTGTCGGTCGGATGGGTCTGCCAGTGCGCAATCAGCTCGCGCGACTGATCCTGCCACGCCTCTTCGCTGGCGAGACATCGCGCCTCAGTCGCGTCGAGCGCGCGGTTCCAGATGCGGATGTCGGTCATGTTGCCTTTGAGTATGCGTTCCTCTTGGCCGTCGATCACACCGACCGTCAGCGGATGCGCGAACGCCGTCCGTTTCAGCGGGATCGCCTGTTGTCCCTCCAGCACGCCGTCGCGATAGATCTTCGCCGTCTTGCCGTCATAGGTTCCCAGGTAGTGGGTCCAGACGTTCGGTTGCGGCGGCTTCGCTGTGGCGTATCCGTAACGGCCCGGTTCGCCCTCGACCAACATCCGCACCGCGCCCTTGTACAGGTAAAACGAAAAGTCCTGATTCGGCTTCCCCAATGTGAGGAACATCTGCGGACGCACGGCGTCCGTAACCCTGACCCACGCGGCGACCGAGAACCCGTCCACCTTCAGGACAGTCTGGATGTTGCTCACGCTGAAACCGGTTTGCCCGTCAAACGGATACCCCGCCTGTTTCGGCACGGCCCATACGGAGGCCGCCGCCAAGATCATCACTACCACATTACGCTTTACGTTCATACTTACTCCCATGTTAATTCCCGATTTTCAGAACTGTGCCACCGACGACGGGCACGCGCTCAGGTATCGCGAAATCGCCCGTCATCGTCTGCGGCAACCGATGTACCGTGCCAGCCATGTCACAAAAATAGAGCCGTGATTCGGAGGGCTGGCGTCCGTGGCCGTCCGCCCAGTAACCGTAGAAATCGGGGTGCGCATTCACCGGACGGCGCACATAGGTGTGGTTCATCGCGCTGCCGTTGGTCATCTCGCGAACATGCCGCCACGTCGCGCCGGCATCATCTGTCCGCCACATTGCGATTTCACCGCCGGGGTTGTAGGCCTGTGGCCCCCTGCGGGTGGGCCCGATGATCGTCCAGCGGGTATCGCTCTCCACGTAAAGAGCCCCGTGTCGTAGTTGTTGTCCGAGACAATGCCGGTGAACAGGTTAGTCCATGACGCCCCGGTCCAGCGTGCGATACGCCACTCACGCGGATCGTTGATAGGGCCGGACTCATAGCCTTTGCTCAGCACGAAAAGAATTATCGGCCGCCCCTGAGAATCGAACCGCGTGTCCTTGATGTAGACATTGCGCGGCCAGCTTTCATACTCATAAACCAGCGCCGGATTGGTTTTGCTCTTGAGCGGAATGTTCAAAAGCGTTCCCTCGACGTTGCGCCAGGTCGCGCCGAAGTCATCAGACTCCATGTAGTAGATGTTGGTGCGGTAATTGAGCCCTTTGCCTGCGGGATGCATGTTAAACGCGATGCCTGTCTTCACCCCGTTCCATACGCCGCTGATTTGATAGTGGCCTTCTTCGAAATAGGCCAGTTCGCGCCGCTGTGTCCAAACCGTGCCATCCGGGTTGCTGGTCATCATGTAGTTGCCGCGTCCCGCCACATACCACGTGTGAATAAAGAGAAAACCCTTGCCGGGGTAGTACATGGGCTGCGGATAGGAAAAATTCCCCGACCACATCAGTTGGAATTGATCGATGTCATGCGGACGGACGCTACGTGAAATATACGAGGGCCGCCCGGTACCGTGACTGCTGGAGAAGATCCAGATGTAGCCGCTGTCGTCGAGGCTGATGACCGGATTGTCGTGCGCGTCGTTCGTTTTCTTATCCAGCAAACAGGTCGGCTTGGCCACCAATCCCGTGGCGTGGTCGAAGTACGAGACCATGTGGAAGAGCGTGCTGTTATTGACGTCCGTACCGCCGTAGCAGAAGTAGGTGCGGTTGGTCTCCTGCGAATACCAGGCGAACGGGATGTGCTTGGCGCAGTAGGTACCGAGACCGCCGCTGTACTTGTAGACATACTCGTCCCCCGAGGGTTGATTGTAGTACCAGATGCCGCGAAAGCCGGCCACCTTGGTGTTCATCAGCAGGAGTTGGGCTTGATCCCTGCGCAGGGCATCGGGGCCGCCCGCTATCACGCTGATCAGGCTCGTGTCGCCGATGTGTTCCGCTGTCCACCACGCGATCAGGCTGTTCGTGAGCGCATTTCCGGTCTCCCGCGCACAGACCGAGGCCACCTCGCCGGCCGCGAGTGTGCGGTTCCAGATGCGAATGTCATCCATCTCCCCGCGCATCATGCGGTCCGGAAAATTCGGCACCGCGCCGATCTGCAAGGGATACGGGAAGGTTGACCGCTTGACCGCCGCCGCCGTCGAGGAACAGAACACCCCGTTGGTGTAGATCCGGATGGTCGCCCCGTCATACGTGCCGGTGTAGTGGGACCAGATGTTCGTCGGCGTAGGCGGCGCCTTGGCGGAAAGGTATTTCGGACTTCCCGCAGGGTCATGTTCTACCAGCATGCGTACGCTCTGTTCGCCATTGGGCACATTGTAGCGGTACAGGGTAAAGCCGGCGCCGGCATCACCCATGTTCAGAAACATCTGCGAGTTGGTAGACGTTGTCTTGACCCAGCACGACACGGAGAAGTTGCTCGGGTTGACGCTGATCTCTGCCTGCGGCACCTCGTAATACGTCCGACCGTCGAAAAAGATGCCTTCCTGTTCCGCTCGTGCTGACATCGTCATAAACGGCACCGCCAGCAACCCGTAGCGTCCCACGCACCGGAACTTCTCGTTCACTCTTTTCGCTGTCGCACTCACCGTACACTGATCAACGTGCCGTTCGGCGTGTAGCTGAGCCAGAGACCGTCTGTTTTTTCACGGACTTTCCATCCGTTCGGCAAGGTGGTTGCGGACGTCCACGTCCCAGTTTTTGTTCCCGTCCAAGTCAGCAACGGAATCTCCTCGCCGCGCCGTGTTTGCCAGACCTCCTCATCCTGCGCAGCCACCGCGACCGTCGCGGCCTCGCCGAGCGACACGTCGCCCAAGACCGTCACACGATCGTGATCCTCCAGACCGATCTCTGCCGAGAGCATTCCATTAAGCGTCAGTGCCGTGGCCTGCTCCACACTGCCCAGCGTGAGTGTGCCGCATGCGAGTGCTTCGCCGCCCGGCGCAAGCGATCCGTCCACAGTTATGGAAGCCCCCTCCTTAGGTGCAACCACGCCGATGCCACCTAGCGTCGCACCCGCACTGACCGTAAAGCTGCCGCCCGCCGTGTTCGTGCCGCCCACGAGCAACGTCCCCTCATAAATACGGGTGACATTCCCATACGTGTTCGAACCACTCAAGATGGTCACGCCCGCTCCGTATTTATCCAACTGCATGGCGTTCCCGCTCATGTTGCACGCCAGAACCTGCCGGTTTGTCACGGCAAGTTCGACAGCGTTGTTCGCCGTGAACGAGATCGGTCCGAAATCCGCGCCATCCGCCAAGACCAGACGCCCCGCGCCACGCTTGACGAATGCGCCATCGCCGTCGGGGGATGAACTGGTCACCGCGCCACGCCATACCGCCGTTTTTGACAAGGCACTACACGCCACTTGCACGGTAAGCGTCTGGTTCGTCACATCCACCGGATTCACCCACGTCAACACATCGGTCGCAGAGTCGTCTTGCAGACGCAATCGCGCCGGCTTAAATCCGTTTTCGCCTAAAACCAGTTGCCTGCGGTCACCACCCAAATTGACCGTGAGATCGCCGCCATGCGCCGAGAACCCGCCTCCCGACGCCGGCGTGGAGAACGACATGACATAGCCGGGCGCAACCTCCGTCACGCGCCCCCACCATACCTGTCCCGGAGCAGTGCCCGGCGCGCGCGCGAAGGTTCCGCTTGTTTCTAAAACACCACCGGCCGAATCCACATGGCTCACATCGCACAACAGTAACCCAGCGCACGGCGGCAGGCTGTCGACCGTGCCTGGCCGCAACATCCCATGCACCGCCACGGTTCCCGAGAACTTGCGGTTGTCACCGTGCAGCAGTACCACACTACGGACGCCTCCTCCGGCCCAGTGGTTCATCACCAGGACACCCTCGCCACTGATATCGCCGGCCACATCGAACAACACACGCCCGGCCTGCGAGCCAGCATCGCCGAAAAAGGTCAAGCCGCCGCCGCAGACACGGATACCGCGGTTACGGTGAAGCGTGATCGTCGTAGCAGACGCAGCCGGCGCACGGAGCATCGCCATGCCGGAGGTGAAGATGTTATTGGTGGGCTGCGCGGGTATTGCGCCCAGTGAACCGTCGTCGGCGACAGCCAGTGCCGTGTCCAGAATATACGTGCCGCCGGAGTAAGTGTTGTCGGTGCGAGCCAACTCGATCGCGGGTCCTGTCGCGATCGCCATGGAGACGGGGTCCCACGTTTGTCCCAGCGCAAAGAGCGCGACCGGCGTCATGCCATTGTCTGTAAGGCAGGTATCTGCTACCAGTCCAGATTTGCCATTGCTCACGTTTCGCCGTTCGATGGCACCGTGGAAATCCGTCAGAACCAGATCGGTACCGTTGCCGCTAGTCAGCGATCCGCCGCTGAGAGTCGTAAAACCGCTGGCACCACCGCACGCCAGCACCACACCGCTGCCGACCACGGTCGTGCCGCCATCTTGAAGGGTCAGAACCGCGCCATCGTCCAAGCGCACACTGTTCACCGCAAACCCATCAGCCGACGCCGAAGCCGTGAGATAGAGATTGCTGTCCGTTCCGAACCCGTCATCATATTCGAAAAGGGACACGATCCGTCCTTCTGCGTCAAGCGTGGCCAGTTCCGTTGTGATGCCGATGTTGACTGCCGGAACAATCGGGCGCACCGCGCCAAAAGCGAATCCCGATGGATCGCCACTGACGGTTACATCCAGATTGGTGACTATAGTCTTTGTCAAAGCGCCGCCAGGGCGCCTGTTGATTGTTCCAAAAATCAGTGCGGCACCGTTTGTCGGCGTGTATCCCATCGTGGAGAGCCGGTTCCGCCCAAAGGCCATTTCCAGCGCGCTGTAGTGCTGCCGATACACCGTTCCCTCGGCACCGCACGGCAGGGCCAATTCGCCACCGCCCCAGTCACCACCGAGCGTCAGCAAGGCCGCCGGGTTCACCAAGTCCCATTTATCCGGCGTGTTGTCGCCGACCGATCCAGAGCCGTTTTGAAACACTGCTTCGGGACCGCTTATACGGACCCCCCGCATGCGGAGTGATCCCGCGTCACGGCTGGAATGCAGGAGAAGGCCACCGCGCACCTCATACTCACCGTCAAAGTCAGGCTGGCCGTAGACGACCAGCCGTGGCGCGCCATCCTTGACCAATGGTCCAATCTTGTTCTTTGTGAGCGTAGCAACCGCCGTGCAGCCGCTGCCACCTCCGCCGGTGGCATTGACCGTCAGCACATCGTCCGCAGCGTATCCCTCTCCCCGACAGGTCACCATTGCGCCGGTCACGACACCCGACGCATGATCGATCAAGGCGACTGCCGTCGCATTACTGCCGCTGCCACCTGTGAGCGTCACGCGCGGCGGCGCCAAATATCCGCTACCACCGCCGGTCAACGTCACAGCCGCAACGCCCCAGCCTCCCGGCCCGCGCAACATGCCGGTCATGACAGCCCCAGCCGTTCCGGGAAAACGGAGTCCCAAGCCGCCTTCGAACAGCGTCACCGTACGCAAACCCTCGAACAGCGTCCCATGTTCAGTACTTCGCATCAGTTCCAACGTGCCTCCGTCACCGTTCAAATCGGTATCTCCGCTCTTGCCCGGCCGCAACGCGAGAGCCCGCAACGTCCCGCCCCGATTCAGATTCAGCGCCGAGTGCCCGCCCGAAGTGATGGTCGGTGAACTCAGGTAGATGACGGAATCCGTCTCGACCACGGCGGCATCCGCCACCGTCAGTTCTGCGTAACAGTTAACACCCGATCCGCCCGCGCCCGAAAGCAACCGGATCTGCGTTCCGAAACGCGCCGTTCCGCCGTCCGCATAATACACCGCCTCGGCATTATTATTACCGCTGCCGATCTCAAAATGACACCCGACAGCCTGTTCGTTCGTCGTCACCAGCAGATCGCCGCCGCGCTGGTAGAACAACCCTGTCGAATTCGCCTGCACGGCCAGCCGATACCGTGTGTTGTTCGCACCATAAGGAAGTCGCAGTTCACCGCCCAACAATTCGTACGCGCCGTATCCGTAGTAACCGGGCAGAAAGCGTCCCGTCGCTTCCACCCGACCACCCTCCTGCACGAACGATCCGACAGAACCGGTATTACGCCCCAGCGAAATGCCGAGATCCGTGTCGACCGTGCTGAGCAACAGCCGGGCTTGATCGCTCACCGTCACGCGACCGCGCGCATTGTTGACGTTGCCGACATAAAGCGCATGCCGATTCGTGGCCGCAAAAACTGCCTCGCCGGTAAGATCAAGCCAAGCCGTCTTTCCCGCTGCCGTACCCACACCGGTGATCTCCTTGTATGCCGATGTCCAGATTCCGCGCAACTCGGCCCGCCCCTTGACAAACTCATTGCTACGCACGGCTTGCTCACCGTCGAACACGCGCGTGAACGCATTCTCCGAGCCGTCTACTTTTATGGCCCCCACGAGCGGTTCGGTACCGTCCATCGTGACCACCGCATCCGCCGACAACGCCGCACCGAAAAGTGCCGTGTCTGAAGCGCCAGGCAAAACACCGCCCGCCCAGTTCGCGGGATCGGACCATACACCGCCGCCCGCCGCTTGCCAAACCCGCTCGGCCGCCGACAATCCGCACGCCGCGACCGCCATTACGAAACAGAAGAGTGAACGTTTCATCTGTATGCCCTTTCCGGTACTCACGAATACACCCCGAAACACATTCTACGCACCGACGCAAACGCTTAGAATTACAGTATCGGCATTAGACATGAAAAACCTTGAAGACGCAACCCTTTTTTGGTTTGGAACGAGCGCTTTCACGGGCGGTTATGTTACACTCTCTCCCATGCAAGCGCTTCCCTATTGCCTGAACATCCACCCCGGCGAGAGTCTCGCCGCTGTTCGTGATGCCATCACGACGCACGCGGTCGCGGTCAAGACGCGCATCTCCCCCGCCCATGCGTATCCACTCGGCCTGCGCCTCTCCGCCGCTGCAGCCCAAGAACTGCACGCTTCCCCCGCGTCGCTGGATGACTTCGCAGAGCTGCTCGCCCAGCACGACCTGACGGTCTCCTGCATCAATGGGTTCCCGTATGGCGCATTCCACGGCACCGCCGTCAAGACCGCCGTTTACGAGCCTGACTGGTCGAAACCTGAGCGGCTCATCTACACCGGCCGACTCGCCGAGATTCTTGCGGTCCTATTGCCTGAAGGCGCGACCGGCAACATTTCGACCGTGCCGGTCGGCTACCAGAATCCGAGCCCGACAGAAATCCAAAAGAGGGTGGACGTCGAAGGCCAGCGGATGGTAGTGAGTGTGCGGCATTTCGCCGTTATGGCGGAGTTCCTCGATGATCTATCTATTCGTAAAAACTGTGAAATCGTTCTCGCGCTGGAACCCGAGCCTGACTGTCTGTTGGAAACCACGGACGATGTCATTCACTGGTTCGAAGACGAACTGCTGTACCAAGGAACCCGCTGGCTCAGCAACAATCGCCAACGCACGAGCGATGAGGCTGAAGCGTTGTTGCGCCGCCACATCGGCATCTGCCTGGACACCTGCCACTTCGCGGTGGCCTTCGAGGATCCGCTGACCGCGCTGACCCGTTTCGAATCCGCCGGTCTGCGCGTCGCGCGCATTCAGCTCAGCGCCGCGCTGCGCACCACCGTTTCAGAAGACGCCCTACAACGCTTGCGCGCCTTCATCGATCCGGTCTATCTGCACCAGACCAAGATCCGACTGCCGCGTGGCCAGATCGCAGCGTACCCCGACCTGACCGAGGCCACGCTGGACGCCGCGCGCGAACAGACCGACTGCGAACTGCGCACGCACTTTCATGTGCCGCTCTACTTCGAGGGCGACGGCGTGCTGGCCTCGACCCACACCGACCTCACACCGGCTTTCTTTGAGCACGTCCGGGCGCGCCGCATCCCGCTTGAAGTCGAGACCTACACCTTTGATGTCCTGCCGCCCGACCTGCGCGCCCCGACAGTGGTCGACAGTTTGGTGCGCGAGTTAGAATGGGCTTCCCGCGCTGCGCGCGGAGTTTGAATTTAGGATTTAGGAGTTAGGAGTTTTTTCACTTCGGCGTTCGACGTTCTCCCGTTCTGTGGGCGGCGTTTACGCCGCCGGACGAGCGACGCTCGTCCCTC
>Ga0116147_1003124_pt1 | contig 15976 bp, 9 predicted proteins | sample AD_JPNHG3_MetaG_FD_89749 | JGI IMG/M metagenome (GOLD analysis project Ga0116147, IMG submission 89749) | Active sludge microbial communities of municipal wastewater-treating anaerobic digesters from Japan - AD_JPNHG3_MetaG | ecosystem: Engineered > Bioreactor > Anaerobic > Digestate | place...
CAAGGGCATGGAAGGCGCCTTTTACGCCATGACGGCCGGGGCCTAGCGCCCCGTCAGCCAGGCGCCCGGCGCGGGCGAGATGGCGCCGCGGGGCCGTTCGGACGCTGGCGCGCGTACCTCAAGGAAACGCATCTTCGTTGGCAGACAGTGAACTTGGTTTTGGCAGGCCAGAAAAGATAAGGAGATGGAGGAAGTGGGCATTCGTCCGCATGTGGTCCTCGCGGTGATGCGGCGCAACTTCGCCGCCTACTTCGGCAGCCCTACCGGCTACGTGTTCATCACGATCTTCATCGTGACCAGCGCCTTCTTCGCGTTCTCCGAGACGTTTTTCGGCGCCAACATGGCCGACCTCGCGTCGCTGAACGCCTGGTTCCCCTGGCTGCTGGTGTTCTTTGTGCCGGCCATCGCCATGGGCGCGTGGGCCGAAGAGCGCCGCATGGGCGCCGACGAACTGCTCTTCACCTTGCCCGTGCGCGACATCGAAGTCGTCATGGGCAAGTACCTCGCCACCTTGGGCGTCTACACCGTGTCGCTGGTGTTCGCCCTCTCCAACGCCGTGGCCTTGCGCTTCCTCGGCCGGCCCGACTGGGGTCTGCTGGCCGCCAACTACCTGGGCTACTGGCTGGCCGGCGCGGCGCTCATCCCCGTGGCCCTGGCCGCCTCGGCGCTGACCGCCAACATGACCGTGGCCTTCATCCTGGGCGCCTTGTTCTGCGCGTGCGTCGTGTTTTCCGGCGACGTGCTCGCCGCGCTGCCGGGCATGGAGGCGCGCTTCGCTCAAGCCGTGGCCCTGCCCACCCATTTCGAGCCCTTCACGCTGGGCGTTGTGCCCCTGCCCGACGTCCTCTACTTCGTCATCGTGGCCGGGGTCATGCTCTACATCAATATGATCCTCGTGGGCCAGCGCCATTGGTCGGGCGGCGCCGACGGCGAGACCATGGGCCGTCATTTTCTGGTGCGCGGCGCGGCGATCGTCATCGCCGGCGTCAGCCTCAGCATCCTCGCCGGCCGCTTCCTCGCCGCCGGCCGGCTCGACGTCACGGTCGAGCGCCTCAACTCCCTCAGCCCCCAGACCGCCCAGCTCCTCAAGAACCTGCCCGGCGACCGGCCCATCTATGTGCGCGCCTACGTCAGCCCCGAAGCGCCCGAGAGCTACGTCAAGACGCGCCAGAACCTCATCCGCCTGCTCAATGAGGCCCAAGCCCTTTCGCGCGGCCGCGTCGTGGCCACGGTCATCTCCACCGAGCCCAACAGCAACGAAGCCCGCGACGCCGAAGAGCGCTTCTCCATCAAACCCAGGCCCATCACCGAACTCGAAGAAGGCCGCATCCGCTCGCGCGAAATGTTCTTGGGCCTGGCGTTCACGTGCGGACCGGAAGAGACGGTCATCGACTTCCTGGACCGCGGCCTGTCCATCGAGTACGAGTTGATCCGCTCCATCAGCGCCGTGGCCGGCGCCAAGCGCCGCAAGGTGGGCATCCTGAGCACCGACGCCCAGCTCTACGGCGGCTTCGACTTCCAGACCATGAGCCCCCGCCAGTCCTGGGCCATCGTGGATGAGCTCAAGAAGCAGTACGACGTCGTCCAGGCCGAAGCCAGCGCGCCCATCGCCGAGGACATTGACGTGCTTATCGCGGCCCTGCCCTCGTCGCTGAGCCAGGAGCAGATGGACAACCTCGCCGCGTACATCAAGGCCGGCCGGCCCGCGCTGCTGTTGCTCGACCCGCTGCCTCTGCGCTTCCCCCAGCTTTCGCCCTGCCAGCCCAAGCCCCCCCAGCATCGCAACCCCATGTACGGCCGCCAGCCGCCCGAGGAAAAGGGCGACATTGACGGCCTGCTGGCGCAGATCGGCCTGAGCTGGAACAAGGACGTCGTGGTATGGGACGCCTACAACCCCCTGCCCAAGCTGGCCGAGATGCCGCCTGAAATCGTCTTCGTGTGCCGCGAAGCCGGCGGCGCAAGGCCGTTCAACAAGGAAGAAGGCATCGTCAAGGACCTCGAGCGCGTGGTCATGATGTTCCCAGGCGCCCTGCGGCCCGCGCCTGGCTCCAACCTGGAAGTGACGCCCCTGCTCACCACGGGCGAGACCTCGGGCCAGTTGAAGTGGAACAACATCATCACCGCCAATCCCTTCGGCTTCGGCATGACCTTCAACCCCAACCGCCGCTACGTGCCCAGCAAGACCCAGTACATCCTGGCCGCCCGCGTCAGCGGCGCCTTCCCCGCCGACACGCCCGCGGAAAAGAAGGACGCCAAGGACGAGAAGAGCGCCAAGGACGAGAAGGAAACCAAGGTCGCGCCCAAGCACGCCAACGTCATCGCCGTGGCCGACCTCGACCTCATCAGCGAGGACTTCTTCCAGCTCCGCAAGCAGGGCATCAAGGACCTGAACTTCGACAACGTCACCTTTGTGCTCAACTGCGTGGACTTCCTCGCCGGCGACAGCTCGCTCATCGCCGTGCGCAACCGCCGGCCGCATTACCGCACGTTGACCACCATCGAGAATCAGCGCAAGGTCTTCCGCGACCGCAAGCTGAAGGAAGACGAAGCCGCCGAAGCGCAGGCCGAGAAGGAGCTCGCCGAGGCGCAAAAGCGCGTGGACGAAAAGCTCGAAGCCCTGCGCAAGAAGACCGACGTGGACTCGCGCACCAAAGAGATCATGCTTGACAACCTGGAGAAGGTGGAGAACAGCCGCCTCAAGGCCGCCAAGGCCGCCATCGAGGCGCGCAAGCGCGACGCCATCAAATCGGCCGAGCAGGAGATGGCGCGCAACGTCCGCCGCATCGAGAACACCGCGCGGCTGTGGGCCATTGTGCTGCCCCCGCTGCCCGCGCTCCTCATCGGGCTGTTCGTCTTCATCACCCAGCGCATGCGCGAGGCCCGCTCGGCCCGCAACAGCAAGTGAGGTCCGGCCCAGCGTCCAGAAATCCCGCTCGGCCGTCCGGACGGCCAGCGCCACAGCCAATACATTGCAACCCGCGGCCCCAAGCCGCGGCCGACCAGAGGGAGCGCCGATGAACCAGACCGCAAAGACGATTCTTTACGCCGCCGCCGCCGTCGTCCTGGCCGTCCTGGCCTATGTCGCCGTGCCCGCCAGCCGCCCGCCCGAGGTCTTCCACGACGAAGGCCAGCCCTTCTACGCGCCGTTTGACCCGCTCGACGTAGCGTCGGTCGAGGTCGTGTCGTACAACCGCGACAAAGCCGAGGCCCGCGTCTTCCGCGTCGAGTTCAAGAACGGCAAGTGGGTCATCCCCTCGCACGAGAACTACACCGCCGACGCCAAGGAGCAGCTCGGCCGCACCGCCGCCGTGCTCAACGGCATCAAGCGCGGCGCCCTGCGCTCCGACCGCGAGGCCGACTTCGCCGTCTGCGGCCTGGTCGATCCGCTTGACGAAAAGCGCCTCAGCCCCGAAGGCCGCGGCAAGCGCGTCACCCTCAAGGACAAGCAAGGCAAGATTCTCTGCGACCTCATCATCGGCGACGCCGTCAAGGACCGCCCCGGCTTCTATTACGTCCGCATGCCCAACAAGAACCGCTCCTACGCTTGCTCCGTCGAAGCCGGCAGCATCTCCACCCGCTTCGCCGACTGGGTCGAGACCAGCCTGCTCAAGGTGACGGCCTCCAACCTGCGCGAGGTGACGCTGGACAACTACCGCGTCAACCGCGACACACAGGCCATGGTCCCCGGCGAGGTGTTGGTCCTCAAGCGCGACAAGGACGACTCGACCAAATGGGACCTGGCCGGCCTGGCCAAGAACGAGGAGCTGGACAAGGACAAAGTCCGCGCCATGACCGACACCCTGGCCAGCCTCACCCTCGTCGGCGTCCGCCACAAGCCCGCCGGACTGCTCCAGGCGCTCAAGAGCTACGCCCAGGGCAAAAAGACCACCCGCGCCGAACTGGCCAAGCTGGCCGACCTCGCCAGCATCGGCTACAGCATGTTGCTTGGCGACAAGGGCGAAATCCGCGTGGTCAGCAACCAGGGCGAAATCCGCGCCGACTCGGACGAAGGCATCCGCTACACCCTGCGCTTCGGCGAGGTGCTCTACGGCGAGCCCGACGACGTCTCCGGCGCGGATGTGGAAACGAAGAAGATCGGCGGCGCCAAGGCCGAGGACAAAGACAAGAAGGACGAAGCCAAGGGCGCCGAGCACCGCTACCTCTTCGTTTCCGCCGAGTTCGACCCCGCGCTGCTCGGCCCCAAACCCGAGGCGCCCGCCGCCCCCAAGAAGCCCGAGATCCTGGAAAAGAAGGAAGCCGCCGACAAGGCCGCCAAGGAGGCTGAGGCCGGCGAGAAGAAGACGGACGCCGCGGCCGCCGAGAAGAAACCCGAGCCCGCCGCCGAGAAGCCCGCCGACAACGCCAAGAAAGACGAAGCCAAAGACCCGGCCAAGCCCGAAGAGAAGACCGAAGCCGACAAGATCGCCGAGGCCGAGAAGGCGTTCAAGAAGGCCACCGAGGACTACGAAAAGGCCAAGAAGGACTTTGAGCAGAAGCAGAAGGACTATGACAAGAAGGTCGCCGACGGCAAGAAGAAAGCCGAGGAGCTCGAGTCGCGGTTCTCCGAGTGGTATTACGTCATCTCCGCGGACGCCTACGCCAAACTGAACCTGTCCCGCAAGGACCTGGTGAAGGAAAAGAAGGAAGAGAAGAAGGACGAGGCGAAGGCCGAAGGCAAGGCCGGCGAAGACAAGCCGGCCGCCGAAGCCAAGCCGGCCGCCGAAGCCAAGCCGGCTGACGAGGCCAAACCGGCGCCGGCCAAGTGATGGGGCGGAGCGGGTTTGACGGGTGTTGGAGTTGTGTGAGGAATAGCGGCCCGTTGAAAAAGGAGACCGCGTCGGCGGGGACATGGCGCCTCAGCCCGCCAACGGCGGGATCGCAACGTGTCCTCCGAACAGACGCGACATTTTCAACAGGCGGACAGGGAGAAGGGGAACCGCGGCGCGGCCGCTCGCGCGTCCAGTCCCATGATTCCCGCGGCTCCCGTCCTTCTCAGCTTTCCCGGGGCGTCACTCCGTCTCTTGGCGGACGGGCCTGCCGCCAAGGTATAATCTCTGGGCCGCCATCCGCGTGACGCCTCACAGAGCAAGGAATCGCCCTTGGTCATCCAGGCCGAGAACCTGACCAAACGCTACGGCCCCACGCTGGCCGTGGACCGGGTGTCGTTCTCCGTGGAGCAAGGCGAGGTGGTGGGCTTCCTGGGCCCCAACGGCGCCGGCAAATCCACCACCATGCGCATGTTGACCTGCTTCATCCCGCCCACCTCGGGCACGGCGCGGATTATGGGCCTGGACGTGTTCAGCGACTCCATCGAGGCCCGCCGCCGCATCGGCTACATGCCCGAAGCCGCCCCGCTCTACCCGGACATGCGCGTCATCGAGTACCTCCGCTTCCGCGCCGCCATCAAGGGCGTGCCCCCGCGCGATCGCCGCGGCCGCGTGGCCGAGGTCATGGACCAGTGCGGCGTGGCCGGCGTGCAGCGCAAACTCATCGGCGCCCTGTCCAAGGGCTATCGCCAGCGCGTGGGCCTGGCCGACGCGCTCGTCGCCGACCCGCCCCTGCTCATCCTCGACGAGCCCACCATCGGCCTCGACCCCAACCAGATACGCCTGGTCCGCCAGATGATCCGCGGCCTCGCGCCCAAGCGCACCGTCCTCATCTCCACCCACATCCTGCCCGAGGTCGAGGCCGTGTGCTCGCGCGTGCTCATCATCAACCGCGGCCGCATCGCGTGCAGCCAAAGCGTGGATGAACTCACCCGCCCCGCGCAGGAGCGCATGACCCTGCGCCTCGAAGTGCGCGGTCCCGCCGACGCCGTGGCCGCCGCGCTGGCCAGCGCCCCGGGCGTGGCCGAGGCGCTCTTGGAGAGCTTCGCCGGCGGCGTGGCCGCCTTCACCATCAAAGCCCAGCCCGGCCAGGACCCGCGCGAGGAGATTTCGCGCCGCATGTTGTCGCGGACGTGGCCGGTGCGCGAACTGCGCGCCTGCCGCCTCTCGCTCGAAGACATCTTCGCCCGCATCACCGCCGCCGAAGTCGGCGAGGAGCCACAGCCATGAGGAACCTCGCGCCCCTGGCCCGCCGCGAAATCGCCAGCGCCTTCTTCAGCCCCTTGTCCTACGTCGTGGCCGCCGTGTTCCTGGTCCTCACCGGCGCCTTCTTCCCCTATCTGGCCGACAACGCCTCCAGCACGTCCGACCTGGTGGACCAGATATGGAACCAGCCCGCCGACTGGGCCGCGCACCAGTTCCTCAGCCTGGTCCAGACGCTCCTCATGTTCGCCGCGCCGCTGCTCACCATCCGCGTGCTCAGCGAAGAGCACCGTTCTGGCTCCATCGAGGCCCTGCTCACCGCGCCGGTCACGGACGCCGAGGTCGTGGTGGCCAAGTGGGCGGGCGTGTACGCGTTCTTCCTGTTCATGATCGCGCTCACGGGCGCGCACATGGCGTTCGTCTTTCACTACGGCTCGCCCGACGCATGGCGCGTGGCCGCCCACTATCTGGGCGTGGCCTTGCTCGGCGCGTTCTTCCTGGCCATCGGCGTGTTCGCCAGCGCGCTGACGCGCAACGCCATTGTGGCCGGCGGCGTCGCTCTGCTGCTCATCATGGCCCACAGCCTCACCGGCCTCGTGGACTACTACTTCGGCGGACGGCTGGGCCAGTTCTTCAAGCAGATGGCGCCCTACTCGCTGCTCGCGCAGATGGAGCAGGGCATGGTGACGCTGCACCAGGGCGTGTTCTTCATTTCGATGACCGCGTTCTGGCTGTTCATGGCCACGCGCGCGCTGGAAAGCCGCAAGTGGAGGGCGTCGCCATGAGCAGCCTGCCCCCCAGCCCGCGCGGCGAACGCCTCAGCCCGTGGCAGGCGGCCGCGCGCCTGGCCGCGCCGGCCGGGCTGGCGCTTTTGGCCGCGGCCTCGGCCGCGTGGGCCGTGCTCGATCCGGAGACGTGGTACCGTTCCACGCCGGTCGTGGCGCTGGTTGGCGCCGGCGCGTTGCTCATCCTGATCAGCGCCGTGTTCGCGGGCCGGTGGCTGGCCGGCGCTCTGTTTCACCGCCGCGCCGCGGCCGGCCTCAACGCCGCCTTCGCCGCCGTCCTGGCCCTGGCCATCCTCATCTTCGTCAACGTCATCAGCTCGCGCCAGCAGTTCGTGTCCTATTGGACCAGCCAGGAGGTCTTTGCCCTCTCGCCCAACACGCTCTCCACGCTCGAACAGCTCGACAAATCCGGCCAGGGCCTGCGCATCGCCGCCTTGCTCGGCTCCGACCGGTTCAGCGACCGCGTGCGCGGGCTGCTGGCCGAATACGGCCGCCGCTCCAAAAACCTCAAGATCGACAACATTGACTTCTATCGCGACAAGACGCGCGTGGACCTGGAAGCCAAGAACCTTCGAGACCCCGTGAAGGCCGAGTCGCTCGTGCTGCGCTTCGGCGCGCGCGAGAAGGTCGTCGAGGCCAAGGCCCTGGTGCATTTCGACCGCGGCGCCATCGCCAGCGGCCGGCCCCCGCGCCCCCGTTTCCAGGGCGAAGCCGTCATCACCTCCGCCATCCGCGAGTTGATCGAGCCCCGCAAGCTCAAGGCCTGCTTCTTGCAGGGCCATGGCGAGTTCGAGACCACCGACTTCGGCCCGCGCGGCCTGAGCGATATGGCCAAGCGCCTCCAGCGCGACGGCTTCGAGACCGCCACGCTGAATCTGGAGCAGGCCCGCTCCGTGCCCGACGACTGCACCGTGCTCGTATGCGTCGCGCCCATCCGCTCCTTTGGCCAGAACGAAGTGGACGCCGTAGCGCGCTACCTTAAGGAGCAGGGCGGCCGGCTGCTGGTCATGGCCCTGCCCCAGGCCGCGGCCGGCGGGCTCACGGGCCTGCGCGAGTTCCTCTTCGACGAGTACAAGATCAGCGTGCGCGACGACTTGCTCGTGGCCCAGCCTCAGGCGCTCTCGGGCGACGCCGGCGACCCTCGGATCCGCGTCGCGCAATGGGGCGACCACCCCGTGACGCGCGAGCTCAAAGGTTTCACGGCCCTGTTCCCCTGGTCGTGTCCGGTGGTGGACAGCCGGCCCAGGCGCAACCGCCGCGACCCGGCGCCGGACATCGAGATCACCACGCTCGCAACCTCCTCGAGCCAGGTCTGGGGCGAGACCAGCCTGAACATCCGTTCCGAAGCCGACATCCGCCGCAACGCCCACGACCCGATTGGCCCCTTCACGCTGGCCGTCGCCGCGGTCCGCAAGCCCGCCCGCCCCACCCAGCCCGCCGAACGCCTCATCGTCATGGGCAACGCCCTCTCCGCCACCAACCAGGTCATGTCCGACGACGCTTTGGCCGCCCAGTTCGTCAACCGCGCGCTGGTGACGGGCGCCGTGAACTGGCTGGCCGGGCGCGAATACAACGTGGGCCTCGAACCCTTGCGCCTCGCCGAGCGGCCGCTGGAGATCGGCGCCGCGGGCCGGCGGTTCATCCGGTTTGCGTGCTGGGCCGGCCTGCCCGGCGCGTTGGTGGTGCTGGCCGCGCTCATCCTTTGGCGCCGCACGCGGTGATCTCTTCGCGGCCCGCGCTCCGGCCGTCTGCCCTCGGTGGCCGAAGGCCGGGGGGCGCGCTCGACGCCGGGCGCCGCGTTCCAGGCTTGCGCATCTGAAAACCACATGAGACTCCGCACTACCCTCATCCTCGCCGTTGTCTGCGCCGCCCTGGCCGCCTGGACGTGGTGGGGAGGCCGTCCCTCCCCGCCGCCCGCGCCGCCGGACCTGGGAGACCGCGTGTTCGGCGAGGCGATCCTCGCGCCCGCGCAGAGCGGCGGGCGGCTGGGATTGGCCGACCTTGTTGAGCGCATCACCCTCTCGCGCGGCGGCCAGAGCGTCACGCTCGAACGCCAGCCCAGCGGCCAGGCCCAGGCGTGGCTCATCACCGCGCCCCTGCGCCGCGCCGCCAGCCGCCAGGCCGTGGACCGGCTGCTCTATGGTCTTGAGTTCCTCAAGCGCGTCCCGGCCGCGCCGCCGGCGGGCGACGCCGGCCTTCAACCGCCTCGCGCCGAAGTCGCCTTCACGGCCGCGGGCCGCGAATGGCGCCTGCGCGTCGGCGCGGCCGCGCCCGGTCACGACACCGTCTATGTCCAGCGCGGCGACAGCCCTGGCGTCGTGGCCGCGGACGCGGCCGGCGTGGCGCCGCTTTTCGAGGACTTCGCCCGTCTGCGCGACGACGCCGTGCTGCGCGCGCACCGTTTCGACGTGACACGCGTGGAGTGGCGGCAAGCTGGCAAGCCGGCCATCGTGGCCGAGCGCCACGGCGCCATGTGGCGGCTGGCCCAGCCCGAAGCGTCTCTGGCCCACGCCGCCGCGGTGGATTCCGTCGTTCGCGCCCTGTGCGGCCAGAACGAGCCCGGCGGCCTGGCTGTGTCGCTCAACCCCGATTCCCTGGTCTCGGATGACGAAGCCAGCCTGGCCGGCTTTGGCCTGGAGCCTCCGGCGCGGTCCGTCGCGCTCACCGTGCGCGGTGAACAGCGCGGCTTGCGCGCCGGGCCGCCCAAGGACGGCAAGGCCTGCGCCAGCCGTCTCGGCGAGTCGTCCGCTTATCTCCTTCCGGACAAGGACTTGGCGCCGCTCTTCCCCGGCCTGGACAGTCTGCGCTGCCCGACCGCGCTCGAATTCTCGCCCGAGGCCATCCAGCGCATCGAGATTGCCCAGTCCGGCGCCGCGGTCGTTCTGGAACGCGTCGAGGGCCGGTGGCGGCTGGAGCAGCCAGAGGCCGCCGAGGCCGACGGCGAAGAGGTGGAGCGGTTCTTGGCCGGTCTGCGGCAGGCCCCGGTGAGCGCATGGCCCAGCCAGACCGCGCCGGCGCTGGGCCTGGACAAGCCATCCGTGACCGTGTCGCTTTTCGAGAAGAGCGCGACGCACCGCCTCAGCCTGGCGCTTGCGCAAGACGCCTGCTACGCCCTGCGCGGCGGCGAGACGCAACCCCTCAGGCTGGACGCTTCAGTTCGCGAGCTCGCGGCCTGGGGTTGTCTGGGCTTCCTGCCCAAGACGGTGCTGCGGTTCGCCAAGGACCACGCCCAGCGCGTGGAGATCGCCGGGCCGGAGCGGCGCGTCGTGGTGGAGCGCGACGGCGCCGCGTGGCGCATGACCGCGCCGGCCAAGGCCGAAGCCAGCGCCTCGGCCGTCAACGAACTGCTGTGGGACTTGGGCGACCTGCGCGCGCGCGAAGTGGCGGCCATCGGCCCGCCCAGCCTCAAACCCTTTGGTCTTGACCCCCCCGCATGGCGCGTGCGCGTCACGGTTCAGCCCCCCCAGGCCGAAGCCCAGACGCACGAGCTCCTCCTGAGCGCCGGTCAAGGCGACAGCCTCTGCGCCGCGCTGGCGGGCAAAGACCGCGTCTACCGTCTCGACCGCGGCGTCGAGAGCCGCCTCGCCGCGGAGATGGCCAGTCTGCGCGTCGCGGCGCTTGCGCCGGACGGCGTGGAGGCGCTGGAGGTGGAGCGGGAGGGCCGGCCGGCCGCGCGGTTCGAGCGCTCGGGCCAGACATGGAAGCAGGCCGGCGCGGAAGAGCCGCCGCCGCAGCGTTACGTGCTGGGCCTTGTGGACGCCATGAGCGGGCTCACCGCGCTGTCCATCGCCACTTACGCTCCGCTCAGCCCCGAGCCCTTTGGGTTGGACAAGCCGCGCCTGCGCCTGGCCGCCCGCGTCAAAGGAGGCGCGACCGTGGAACTGCGTGTGGGCCGCGAGCGCCACGACGGCGTCTACGCCTCGGGCGGCGCCACGCCTTTCGTTTATGTTATCTCGCGCAACGACGCGGCGCGGCTGCTGGCGCCGCCGGACCAGCCGTGAAGCCGCGTCCTTCTGGTAGAATGGATTTCGTGTTGGAATGGGGCCACAGAAAAGGAGAACTCGCCGGATGAAAGCCTCCCTGTGGACGGTCGTCGCCGCCGTGACCCTGGCCGCCGGCGCCGCCAGCGCCTCCAACCTTCGGCGCGGCCCCATCGTGGACGTCGTGGAGAAGACGCGCGACTGCGTCGTGAACATCAGCGCCAAGGGCATCGTGCTTCAGCGCGAGCCCTCCGCCTATCGCGGTTCCGAAGACCCCTACGACCGGCTGTTTCGCGACTTCTTCCAGCCTCGGCGCTATCGCCGCGCCCAGGTGCAGCAACCGCTGGGATCGGGCGTCATCCTTGACGCCAGCGGCCTCGTGGCCACCAACGCCCACGTCATCCGCCGCGCCAGCAACCTGTGCCTCTCGCTGTCCGACGGCAAGCAATATGAAGGCGAACTGCTGGCCGCGGACATGGACGCCGACCTCGCCCTGCTGCGCATCCGCGGCGGCGGGCCGTTCAAGCCCGTGCGCATGTGCCGCTCCGAGCCCATGCTGGGCGAAACGGTCGTCGCCCTGGGCAACCCTTTTGGCCTGAGCAACTCCGTCACCTCGGGCATCGTCAGCTCTCTCGACCGCGACGTCACCGTGGGCGAAGGCGACAACGCGCTGAGCTTCCAGGGCCTCATCCAGACCAGCGCGCTCATCAACCCCGGCAACAGCGGCGGCCCGCTGCTGAACATGGAAGGCGAGCTGATGGGCATCAACACCGCCATCATCAGCGACGCCCAGGGCATCGGGTTCGCGCTGCCTGTCACGCAGCTCCGCAAGGTCATGGCGCGGTTGCTTTCCACGCCCGACGCGCGGACCGCGTCCGTGGGGCTGGCGCTCAACGACACGGGCGCGCCTTCGGTGCAGCGTGTGTCCGATGGCGGCCCGGCGGCCAAGGCGGGCGTGGAGGCCGGCGATGTCATCCTGTCCGTGGACGGCCGCGAAATCACGGACCCCTATGACTTCGCGCTGGCCCTGCTGGCGCGCAAGCCCGGCGAGAAAATCAAGATCCGCCTGCGGCGCGGCGGCAAGGAAATGGAGAAAGACGTCGTTTTGGGCCGGCTGCCCACGCACGAGGACGAGATCTCGCGCCGCATCGGCGTCTCTGTCCAGAACGTTACGGCCTCCCTGGCCGAGACCATGGGCCTGCCGCTGAAGTGGGGCGCGTTGATCGCGGGCGTGACGCCCGGCGGACCGGCCGAGGAAGCGGGCTTGGCGCCCGGCGACGTGCTGGTCCAGGTGGGCCGCTACCGCATCACCACCGTGGCCCAGGCCGCCCGCGCGCTGCGCGAGGCCAAGCCCGGCGACGAGGTGTTCATCGCCATCGTCCGCCAAGGCAGCCTGGCCTACACCCGGATCCGCGCCAAGTGAGCTCTTTTGCAGGAGAACGCGCCGTGGCGCCACGCAAGCGCTCGGCCGCGGCTCAACCCGCGGGCGAGCTGGAACTGATCGAGTGGATTCGCGGCCAGGCCGCCATGCCCCGCGGCGTGGCGATCGGCCCGGGCGACGACTGCGCCGCCCTGCGTCTCCGGCCCGGCGAGCTGTGCGTCGTCACCACGGACTCCGTCATCGCCGGTGTGCACTACGACCCGGGGACCGCCTCGCCCGAACGCATCGGCCGCAAGTCCGCGGCGCGCTCGCTCAGCGATCTGGCCGCCATGGCGGCCCGGCCCGTGGCCATCGTGTGCGCGGCCCAGTTCCCGCGCTCGACGGACATGGCCTACGCCAAGGCCATCATCAAGGGGCAGATGGAAGTCTGCAGGCGTTGCGGCGCGGCCTTGGCGGGCGGCGACGTGGCCGTGTCCGATGGCCCGCTGTCGCTCAACGTCACGGCCATCGGCGCGGCGCGAGCGGGCCGCCTGGCGCTGCGCTCGGGCGCCAGACCCGGCGACGCGCTGTGCGTCACGGGTGAGCTGGGCGGCTCCATCCTGGGACATCACCTCGATTTCACCCCCCGCCTCAAAGAGGCGCAGTGGCTGCGCCGCCATGCCGCCCTGCACGCCATGATCGACATCAGCGACGGCTTGGCGCGCGACGCGGGCCGGCTGGCGGCCGAGAGCGGCGCCGGCGTCGTGATCGACCCGGCCCGGCTGCCCCTTTCCGCCGCGGCCGCCGAGATGTCGCGCCGGACCGGCAAACCCGCGGTCTACCACGCCCTCAACGACGGCGAGGACTACGAACTGCTCTTTGCCGTGGCGCCCAGGACAGCCCAGGCCTTGACCGCGCGGCGCGGCGCGCCTTGCCGCGTCACGACCATCGGCCAGGTTGTCGCCGAGCGCGGTCTCTGGATCCTTGACGCCCGCGGCCGGCGCCGGCGCCTCGCTCCCGGCGGGTGGACGTACGCGTTCGGCAAGGGCTGACGGGGCGGCGGACGCGGGGGCGCATGGCGGGGACGGCGCCCGTGGGGGCCGGCGTCCTTTCTGTCCCGCTTGTCCCTTGTCCCCAGCCGCTCAACCGGAGTTGCTTTCAGGCCGAAAAGGATGGTATATCTCATCATCCGTACCGTCCGCGCCGGGCACGGCCCACAAGACGCGCCCGCCATCATCCAGGAGGCCATCGCGCCATGCGCATCGTCCGCCAATTCAACGTGACGGCCAATCTGCCTGAACCGCTCGAACCGTTGCGCCGCATCGCCTTCAACCTGTGGTGGTGCTGGCGCCACGACGCCATCGCCCTGTTCCGCCGGCTGGACCCGGAGCGCTGGGAGCTGTGCGAGCACAACCCTGTGCGCATGTTGGGCGAGACGGACCAGGCGCGCCTGAACGCCATGGCCGAAGACGACGGCTACCTGGCCCACGTGGCCCGGGTGAGTGAAGCCCTGGACGCCTACTTGGCCTCGCCCCGGCGCTACGCCGACCGCACCGGCGGCGGAACCATCGCCTATTTCTCGGCCGAGTTCGGCCTGTCCGAGTGCGTGCCCATCTACTCCGGCGGCCTGGGCATGCTGGCCGGCGATCACCTCAAAGCCGCCAGCGACCTGGGCCTGCCGCTGGTGGGCGTGGGGCTGCTCTACCGCGAGGGCTACTTCCGCCAGTACCTGAACCCCGACGGCTGGCAGGGCGAAATCTACCCGCGCAACGACTTCTACAACATGCCCATCACCAAGGCGCGCAACGCCAGCGGCCAGCCCGTGGTCTTCGATTTCCGCCACTATCCCCAGCGCGTCGTGCGTGTGCAGGTGTGGCAGGTGGAAGTGGGCCGCGTGCCCCTCTACCTGCTCGACACCAACCTCCTGGAGAACGACCCGGCCGACCGCGACATCACCGCCCAGCTCTACGGCGGCGACTGGGAGATGCGGCTGCGCCAGGAGATGATGCTGGGCATCGGCGGCATGCAGGCGCTGCAAGCCCTGGGCATCCAGCCGGCCGTCTGCCACATGAACGAGGGCCACTCGGCCTTTCTGGCCGTGGAGCGCTGCCGCATGTTGATGAAGCAGACCGGCTGCTCCTTCAATGAAGCGCGCGAGGCTGTGTACGCGGGCGCGTGTTTTACGACGCACACGCCCGTGCCCGCGGGCAACGACGCCTTCCACCCCGGGTTGATCGAAAAGTACCTGGCCCCTTACATCCGCGACCTGGGCCTGACGTTTGAGGAGTTCATGGCCCTGGGCCGCCAGAATCCCGCCAACACGCAGGAGGAGTTCTGCGTCACGGTGCTGGCGCTCAAGCTGGCCAGCTTCCGCAACGGCGTCAGCCGGCTCCACTCCGAAGTCTCGAGCAAGATGTGGCGCAACATCTGGCCGTCCGTTCCCCTGGCCGAGGTGCCCATCACGTCCATCACCAACGGCGTCCACACCAGCACGTGGATCAGCCACGACATGGCCGGACTGCTGGACCAGTACCTTGGCCCGCGCTGGCTCAGCGCGCCCGCCGATCCCATCGTTTGGGCCCGCGTGGACCAGATTCCCGACGCCGAGCTCTGGCGCACGCACGAGCGCCGGCGCGAGCGGCTGGTGGCCTTTGTGCGCCAGCGCGTGCGCCGCCAGCTCATGCGCCGCGGCGCGCCGCCGCGCGAAATCGAGCAGGCCGAAGAGATCTTGGACCCGGATGCCCTGACAATCGGGTTTGCCCGCCGCTTCGCCGGCTACAAACGCGCCACGCTGCTCTTCCACGACGTGGAGCGGCTCACCCGCATCCTGTGCAACACGGACCGGCCCGTGCAGATCATCTACGCGGGCAAGGCCCACCCGCGCGACAACGAAGGCAAAGAGCTGATCCGCCGCATCGTCCACATGGTCCGCCGGCCCGAGCTGCGCCGCCATGTCGCCTTTGTGGAAGACTATGACATGAACGTGGCGCGCTATCTGGTGCAGGGCTGCGACGTGTGGCTCAACACGCCGCTGCGGCCCATGGAGGCCAGCGGCACCTCGGGCATGAAAGCCACGGCCAACGGCGCGCTCAACATCTCCATCCCCGACGGCTGGTGGGCCGAAGCCGCGCGCCAGGACAACGGCTGGACCATCGGCCGCGGCGAGCAGTACAGCAGCTTTGAGGAGCAGAACGCCGTGGAGAGCGCGGCCATCTACGACATCCTCGAAAAGGAAGTGGCGCCCATGTTCTACGAGCGCGGCGCGGACGACCTGCCGCGCCAGTGGGTGCGCTATATGAAGAACGCGCTGCGCTCCGTTTGCCCCATTTTCAACACACACCGCATGGTGCAGCAGTACACCGAGTGGGCCTACGTGCCCGCCATGGAACGATGGCGCCGCATGACCGACAGCAACCTGGCCTTGGCGCGCCAGGTGGCCCAATGGCGCGGCCGCATGGCGGCCAACTGGCCCAAGACGCGCATCCTGAGCGTGGACGCCGCGGGCAAGGACGAGGTCAAGGTCGGCGACCGGCTGGAGGTGTCGGCGCGGATTGACCTGGGCCAGGCCGAGCCCGACGACGTCCGCGTGGAGATCTACTTCGGCGGCGTGGACGTGGAGAACAACCTGGTTCGTCCGCGCACCACCACCATGAAGTGCGAGGGCCGCGGCGCCGACGGCGTCTACACCTTCCGCGGCCAGGTTCAGTTCCGCGCCAGCGGCCAGCATGGCCTGGGCCTGCGCGTGCTGGCCCAGCACCCCGAGATCGTCTGCGCCTTCGACACAGGCATGATTCTTTGGGCGTGAGCGCTAGTAGTGTTTCA
>Ga0116147_1003129_pt1 | contig 15965 bp, 10 predicted proteins | sample AD_JPNHG3_MetaG_FD_89749 | JGI IMG/M metagenome (GOLD analysis project Ga0116147, IMG submission 89749) | Active sludge microbial communities of municipal wastewater-treating anaerobic digesters from Japan - AD_JPNHG3_MetaG | ecosystem: Engineered > Bioreactor > Anaerobic > Digestate | place...
GAGGGCGCCGCAATCAACAGCACGGAATAGTTTAGTGTAACCGCCGGCTGAACCCCGGCAACCGGGTGATAAAGCGATAATGTGATAGAGTGATAAAGGGATTCCGCGGATCGTCCTTTATCACTCTATCACTTTATCACCTTATCACGTGATTCCGGCGCGGCACGCGCGGGCTCTGCTACTCACTACAGTGGGCGCGCTAGAAATAGAGGTCTCTGGCGTCCGTCTCGCGGATGCGCTGCAGCCGGTCGAGCAGTTCGCGCTTCAGGGGCCCCTCTTCCATTTTCTCCAGCTCGGCCGCGATCAGCTTTTCGCCGGCGGCGCGCGTCTGCGGGGTGGCGTAATCGACCAGGTACTCCAACAGCGTGGTCAGGGCGTTCGGCGTGCAGAAGCGCTTGATGAAGCCCGGGATCGCGAATTCCATGAAGTGTTCGCCCGTGCGGCCCAGGCGGTAGCACGAAGTGCAGAAGCTCGGCACGTAGCCGTCTTCGAGCAACTCGCGCATCACCGTATCCAGCGGGCGGATGTCGCCCAGCTCGAACTGCTCACGCTCCATTACCTGCGCATCGCCGGCCTCGGTATAGCCGCCGACCTCGATGCGGCTGCCGGCGTCAATCTGCGAGACGCCGAAGCCCAACACCTCGCGCCGTAGCGCCGGCTCTTCGCGAGCGGTCAGGATCAGGCCGGTATACGGCACCGCCAGCCGCAGGATGGCGATCAGGCGCTTGAAATCCTGGTCGCTGACCAGGTATTGGTCCTGGTGCATGACACCCTGGGCCGGCCGCAGGCGGGGGAAACTGATGGTGTGTGGCCCGACGCCGTAGCGTTGCTGCAGGTGCAGGGCGTGCGCCACCAGCCCGAGCACTTCGAAGCGCCAATCGTAAAGCCCGAACAGCACGCCGATGCCGACGTCGTCGATGCCGGCCTCCTGGGCGCGGCTGAGGGCGTTCAGGCGCCAGAGATAGTCGCCCTTGCGCGTGTTTGCCGGGTGATAGCGGCGGTATGTCTCGTGGTGGTAGGTTTCCTGGAATATCTGGAAAGTGCCGATATGGGCCGCCTTGATAGTGCGGAATCCCTCGATGTCGAACGGGGCGGCGTTGACGTTGACGCGCCGGATCTCGCCGTGCCCGACCTTGACGGTGTAGACCAGCCGCACGGTGTCGGCGATGAACTGGGCGTCGTAGTGCGGGTGTTCGCCGAAGACCACGATGAGCCGCTTGTGCCCGCGGTTCTGCATGGCGGCGACCTGCGCGCGAATTTCCTCGGGGCTGAGCGTGCGCCGCACCGCGTCCCGGTTCGAGCGGCGAAAGGCACAATACTGGCAATCGTTACTGCACAGGTTGCCGATGTACAGCGGGGCAAAGAGCACGATGCGGTTGCCGTAGACATCGCGCTTCAGTTGCCGGGCGGCGGCGAAGATTTCTTCCGTCAGATCCGGATCATCGGCCTTGAGCAGCGTAGCCGTTTCAGTCAGGCTCAAAGCCTTCTTGGAAAGGCTCTTGGCAATGATGTCGCGCACCTGGGCCGGATCAGGCTGCACGCGGGCCAGTAGGTTTTCGAGTTCCGCGTCGCGGATGAAATCCGTCGCGCCGTCAGTTAACGTCATTTCAGGAAGTCGCATCGTCATATTCTAGAGGGCTTTCTTGACTTCGGCGCTCAGGAATCGAGGAATCAAGACAAGAATCGCACTCGGTGCCTTCTTGGTCGCCTGACCCCCTGCTTCCCGGATCCTTCTTTCTGCGCGCCAGCCAGTTTGGTGAGCCGCCATGGCCCGTGCCGATAGTCCGTCCCAATCTTGTGATGCGGCGCATTATGCAGCCGTGGCATTGCTCGGCCGTCTCGAACAGGCAGGCCTTGGCCGGATAAATCTCGTATTTACAGCGGTACGCGGGGGGCGTCAGGTTTGGCATGATGATGTTCGCGCCGCGCATCAAGCCCAACTCGCGGCCGCTGTCGCGGTTCAGCGTTGCCAAGGCGGTGGTGCTGGGCAGGTTGGCCCGCGGGCACATCAGGCGCGTCAAGGCGAGCACTTTATAGGTCATCAGTTCCGAGTTCGGGACCTGGCCGGATGGAGAGGGATCAAGGGATCCAGGGATCAAGGGATCAAGAGACTGCCCCAACGGCGTTTCCGGATGCGGCAGGAAGGGGCCGACGCCGATCATGTCGAGGTCCAGTTCGCGGAAAAGCTCCAGGTCGCGCGCCAGGTCCTCGTAGGTCTGGCCCGGTATGCCGATCATGACGCCGCTGCCGACTTCGTAGTTAAGCTGCCGCAGCGTTCGCAGGATCGCAATTCGGTCGCTCAACTGCCCATTCCGCGACGGGTGGATGCGCCGGAAAAGCTCCGCGTTCGACGTTTCGAATCGCAGGAGGTAGCGATCCGCCCCGGCCTCGCGCCAGGCCGCCAGTTCCGCCGCGCTCCGCTCGCCCACGCTGAGCGTGACGGCCAGGCCGGTCTCCGTCTTGATGTGGCGCACCACATCCGCCAGCCACTCGCTGGTGATGCCGTAGTCCTCACCCGACTGCAGCACCACCGTCCCGTAGCCGAAGCTCGCGGCCTGGCGGGCGCAGGCAAGAATTTCGTCTGCGGGTATGCGGTAACGCTCGATCAGGCGATTGTCGGCCCGCAGACCGCAGTAGTAGCACTGCCGGGCACAATGATTCGAAAACTCGAGCAGCCCGCGCAGGTGCACCGCGTCGCCAACGTGCGTGCGGCGCACGGAATCCGCGTCATGCCACAGCTTCTCCAGCCGGGCGGAGTCATTCTCCAGCAGCCAGTTAATTATCTGCACGCGGTTCATGTTCTCCGGGCGGTCTCGCATTCTTTTGCAATGTAACGGTGAAGGTACTGCCGGCGCCGGGCTTGCTCGTTACGGTCGCGTTTCCGCCGTACATCAAAGCCAGCTTTTTCACCAGCGACAGCCCCAAGCCGCTGCCGGTGATGTGGCGGGTCTGGTCATTCTTGATGCGCACGAAATCGCGGAACAGCCGGCCGGCGTCGTCGGGCGTCAGACCGATGCCGGTGTCACTCACCGCGATCGTCACGCGCTGCTCGTCGCCGGAAAGGTGCACATCAACGCGGCCGCCGGCGCGATTATATTTCACCGCGTTCGAAAGCAGGTTGTTGAATATTATTTCGATTTCGTTGCGGTCGGCGACCATTAACACCGGCCCGTCCCCGTGCAACTGCAGCGAAAGGTTGTGCTTCTCGGCGTCGGGCCGGACCGTGTCGAGGGCGCCCTTGGCGATCTCGCGCACATCCAGGCTCACCAGCTCGCGCTTCTTCTCGCCCGACTCGACGCGCGTCATGTCCAGCAGGTCGAGGATCAACTTGCGCATGCCGCCGGCACGCTCCAGGCAGCGCTCGATAATGTGGTCATAAGCCGAAAGGTCGTTTCCGGCCGTCCGCTCTTTGAGCAAGTGCAGATAGCCTTCAATGCCGGCCAACGGCGCCTTAAGCTCATGTCCCAGCACCGAGATGAATTCGAACCGCACGCGGCGCTTTTCGGCCGCCAGCTTGCGCGCTTGCCGCTGGATGACCAGGTGCTGCGAGGCCTTGCGGATGGTCTCCTTCAGTTCGTCCGGCGTGAACGGCTTGGCCAGGAAATCGAAGGCCCCGCATTTTGTGGCCCGAATGGCCGTTTCCAACGTCGCGAAGGCCGTGATCATCACGGTCAGCACCTCGCGCTCGTGCTTGACCAGGTGCTCCAGGACGTCCAGCCCGGTCATATCGCCCAGCTTGTAATCCAGGAGCAAGATGTCCGGGGACCAGGAGGCGAGCTTCTGCAAGCCCTCTTCACCGCTGGAGGCCGTTTCGGTTTCAAAACAGACCTCGCCCTCGACGTCGGGAAGCTGGACAGTGAAGTGCCGCAGTGCGCGAGCCACGCTGTATTGCATGCCGGGCTCGTCATCCACGATCAGAACTCGCAGAGTGTCCATTTTACTTCCCATTCACAGCTTGTATCAGCCGGCGCCGTGGCAGCGTCACGGTGAAGGTGGTGCCGGTGGGCCCCGCGGCGGCATCGGCGTTCGACTCCACCTTGATGTCCCCGTGGTGCATTTTCACGATTCCGTAGCTGACGGCCAGGCCCAGGCCTGTGCCCTCGCCGGCGGGCTTGGTTGTGAAGAAGGGTTCGAAGATCTTCTTGCGATTGGTGGGCGGGATGCCGATGCCGGTATCAGAAACGATGAAGCGCACCTTGTCCGCATCACCGTTGGTAAGGATGCTCAGTTTGCCGCCCTGCGGCATTGCGGCGATAGCGTTGCTGGCCAGGTTCGTGAGCACCTGCGCGATCTGATCCCGGTCCAGTTCGGCCTCGGTATAGTCCCCGTCGTGCGCGGTGTGAACCTCGATGTTCTCCGGAACATGCAGGGCCCGCGTACACCGGGCGACGATCTCGCGCACGTCCACGCTTTCGAAGTCCACCTTGTTCTTGCGGGCGAACTGCAACAGACCCGATACGATCTTCTTGCAGCGATCCGCCTCGCTGACGATCAAGTTCAGGTCCTCGCGCATTTCGGAGTCGACCGCCGCCTCCTCCAGCAGCAGGTGCGACAACATCAGCACCGTTCCGAGCGGGTTATTCACCTCGTGCGCAATGCCGGCCGCAAGCTGCCCCATGCTGGCCAGTTTTTCCGACTGCATCAAGGCTTCCTGGGTGCTCGCGAGTTGTTCGTTCGAGTAGGCCAGCTCTTTGCACGTGTTCTTGAGCTGCTCGATCGTGTAGGGCAGGCACATTTCACTTTCCGCCAGCCCTTTGACGATGGCCACCGCATGCTCGCGGCAGGTTTCGTAACCGCACGCGCCGCAGTTCAGCTCATCCTCCGGTGCGAACTTGCCCATCCGCTCCATGACCGGGGTGAGCTGCTCTTCGGACGGCATCTCGATCCGCTGGTCATGCGGAGAGAACGTCCGCCGCAGGTTCAGCTCGCACAAGGCCGACCAGTGCTCGTGCCAGTACTCGCGATCCGCATCGGACATGCGGCGCTTGGCGTAGCGGCTGACCTGCGAGCGACGGCTGAACAGCGGGGCACGCGTGCTCGAGCCGGGGCCCATGATGCACCCGTTGCAGGCCACCACTTCCAGCAGGCGCGCGTCGAGATCGCCGCGCTCGAATTCCTTGATGGCCTCGATGAACTCGGTCCGCCCATCGGCCGCCACGACCGCGCCCGACAGCAAGTCCTCCGGAATCTGGGCGGCCTGCAACATGCCCCGGCTGATCGGGAAGAGTGAGCCCGTGCCGGCGTGCGGCGGGTCGAAGTCGCTGGGCGTGACAGACTCTGCCTTTATGGCATGGTGCAGGAACATCTCCCGCAGCTCGATGAACGTCAGAGTCGCGTCGACCTCGCCCGCGACGCGTTCGCTCTTGGCCTCCCCTTTTTTCGCGATACAAGGGCCTATAAAGACGACCTTCAGGTTCTTCCCATACAGCCGCCGCAGCGCCCGTGCAGTCGCGATCATCGGCGAAACAATCGGCGCCAGGCTGGGCACCAGGTTGGGGTGATAACGCTCCACGTACCCGACGATGGCCGGGCACGTCGTGGATATGAAGCGCTGCCGCGGGTAAAGCCGGAGCAGACGCTGATATTCAGCCGCAACCAGGTCGGCCCCGAACCCCACCTCGTGCACGAGGTGAAACCCCAGCGCCCGTACCATCGCGACGAAGAACTCGTAATCGATTTCCGTAAATTCCGAGGGAAAGCTTGGGGCGATGATCGCTGTCACCCGCGCCCCGCTCTTGAGCAACTCTTCGGCCGCTTGAATGCCGTTTTGGACCTGCTTGGCCCCCTGGCTGCACATGCGCACGCAGTTGCCGCAGCCGATGCAGCGGTCGACCAGGACTTCCGCCTGACCGCTGGCGATGCGAATCGCCTTGGCCGGGCATTCGCGCACGCAAGTGTAGCAGCGGCGGCAGCGCTCGCGAATGGTCGTAACTAGCGGTGCATTCGGCGGATCCATGCGTGATTCCGAAAGCCGTGGCCGGCGGGGGCAAGACCGTAACATTGCCCCGGTCTTGACCATGCAAGAACGATACCATGATAACCTGAACTGAGAGGCATGCCGGGACGCAGTAAGCCAGGAATTCAGGCGCGATTACAGGCCTCTGGCCCGCGTCGCCCGTTAGCCCCGTTTTCTGCGGCGGATGCTTCCTTACGGTCGTTCCGGCGGCCGGCGCCGGCGAACTGCCGTATGCGCCGCCTGACGCGCATAAACCTGACGCCCCCCAACGCGAGCGTTAGCACCCCTAAGCAGATAAACAGGCCTCCGAGGAGTTGCAGCGCCAGCGGTCCGAAGAACTGTACCAGGGCCATCCCCGCTACGGCGAAAACCAGCGCCGTCCGCGCGTACGCCAGGAACGTGCGCTCGTTCGCCAGGGCGTTCCGCTGCACGGCCAGGCTGTCCCGCAGGCTCACGGATGGCGCCAGTTCGCAAGTGACCGGGCGTTCTGCCGCGGCCGTGCCGTCGATGATTATGGGGGCCGCATTCAAGGCAGCCCGTGGATGCTCGCGCTTTCTGTTCCGTGGCCGGATGTGGGCCATGCTGTTAATCCCGTTTCGGTGATACCTTCCCGTTCAGCCCGCCCGAATAGGGCCTTGAAGATGATAGACACAAGGCCGCGGTTCCAGCGGGCGGGATGGAATCACTTTCGCGTCGGAGCCGACCGGGTTTGTCCAAAACGCCCCGTTCGTCGGCGGCGGGTGCCTTCCGCTTATCGGCGGGCTTGTTCGGCCGCTGGCGGATAATCGTCTCGGGACGGCCGTGGTGCGTTGAAGCTGGTCTGGCAGCAAGCGGGAGGCGTACCAGATATTCACTTGGCGAGATCCGCCCGACATGTTAGTGTGCTGGCGAGCTGTTGACCTGGGGAGGCGTACCAGATATTCACTTGGCGAGATCCGCCCGACATGTTAGTGTGCTGGCGAGCTGTTGACCTGTGTCACGTTAGCGGGAACGTCGATTTTAACTGACTGAGCGGGAGTCATTCTCAGTCCCATGCTATGGTCGCGTTCAACCAAACTGGCCCCCTCCCCAGTGGACCTCGACGACCGGGTCGTTGCGGAACTGCACTGCATCAAGTGCGGCACGCTGCTACGTGGAGAATTCGCCAGCGGCTCATGTCCGCAATGCGGACACCCGTGCTCGGATTCCGTGTACGGCGACTACCTCATTTATTCGGACCGCGCGGAGGTGGACCGGCTGGACGAGGCGGCCCGGGTTGTAATCTACGGGGGCATGCTGCTGGGCGTCATCATCGCTATCGCGATGCTGTTCATGGTCACGTCGTCCCAGAATGTAATTGAGGCCATCCGCCGGGGGTTCGACACGCTCTGGGCCGGCGTGCTGCTCTCGCCGGTAATCGCGACGACCGGCATGGTGCTGCTGACGCGCCGGTACTCGATGGCTTATTACGAGGCCAAGTACTTCCACCGGCGCTTCCTGATCCGGGCCGGCATCTGCGCGGGGTTGGTTCTGATCCTGGCGGGAGTGGCGGCATATTTCAGGGCGCGCGACTTCCAGGTGCTGCTGCTGGCCGGCTGGGCGACGCTGCCGAGCGCCGCATTCATGCGGGGCTTGGCCCGGCTGATGCGGCGCGTGCCGAACGTGAAGCTGGCCAGCTTTGCGCAGGCTCTCTCGGCCATCATCTGGGTCAACGGCGTGCTGAGCTTGCTGTTCAACTGGCTGCGCCCACTGGGAGCCGAGAGTGCGGATTGGGAAGCGCCATTGTTATCGCTGCAAATGCTGGTGTCGTGCGGGTGGATCGGGCTGGGGATCGCCAGTTTGCGGCTGATGATGACGGTACACCGGAATTTTCTGGCGATTCGGCGATAGGGGCGGTCGGAGCCGCTGTAATCCCGGGCGGTTCTTCACTGCCCGCCGCGCCGCAGTGGCTTGTGCTGCCGGTACAGTTCGGCTTTCGCAGTGAATTCGCGGACGGAACGCTCCGCTGCGGCTGCCGTGGCTTGTGCCACTGCCTGCTCGGCGGCCGCGACGGCCTCGTCGAATCGTCCCACTTCCGCAAGCGAAGAGGCCAACGCGTCTAACATTTGTAGCGTGGGTTGCGGCGTCATCTGTACCGCGCGCTCCGCCAACTGCAGCGCACGCTCGCCGTCGCGCAACTCGGCTTCGGGGGCGGTCGACAGCAGGGCGGCCGTTTCGGCCAACAGGGCCGCGTTGTCTGGGGCTTGTTCAACTGCCCGCAGGAGCACTTGAATGGCCTCGGCGTGCCGCCCACCCATCCAAAACAGCCGCGCCAGACTGACGCTAACCTCGGTCATTGAGGGATCGTGCTCGAGCGCCTGCTGAAAAGCCTGAATCGCCTTATCCGGGTGGCGGAGGCGCGCCTGGGCTATGCCAAGGTTCTGCCAAGCGGTGGTCTGCTTCGGTTTTTCGCGCAGCACGGCTTCGAACTCGGTGACGGCGGCCTGCACCTCCTCGTCGGATTTGGCCTGGCGCAGCATGATTGCGGCCAGATTCAGGCGTGCCTCAGTCAGCTCCGGGCGAATCTCCAGGGCTTTACGCAAGTGCTGGGCGGCGGCGTCGTCCTGGTTGGTCTGCATCAACGCCGCGCCCAGGTGCTGATGGGCCAAGGCCAAAGACGGCTGAAAGTGCAGGGCGGTCTGATACGCGCTTATCGCCAGCTCCATCTCGCGCATTGAAGCCAGGAACAGGCCAAAGTACATGTGTGTCAATCCGTCCCGGGGGTCCGCCTTGAAGGCGTTGAGGAACTCCTGTCTGGCTTCCTGCGGCCGGCCTAGTGAAAAGAGTGTCCGCGCCAGCGCGGTGTGTTGTTGAGGAATGTAGGGGGCCAACTCGATGGCCTGCCGGTACTCCTGCTCGGCGCGCTCCAGGTCTTGCCCGCCATATGGCGCCGGTGTTGCGAAATGCCGCCCCAGGATGAAGTGATACTCACCTTCAACACGCTGGCGATACGTCGCACTGCCCGGCGGATTGGTGGCGATCAAGCCGGCGACAACCGCCACCCCGGCGGCAAACAAAGCTACCGGCGTCCATCGCCGTTGGCGTATGTATTCCGCGACACTGCAAACTGCGAACGCGGCCAAAATGATCAGCACTGGGATGACTGGCGCCCGGTAACGTGCGGGACAGAAGAATGCGACTACAGTCGCCATGTAGACTGCTGCGAAGGCGACCGGAATCGTCCACGCTCGCCAGCGCCCGCGCAGCAGCGCCAGCCCCGGAATGGCCAGTGCGGCGACGACTGGGAAGCCGATCCAGAATAGCCACGCGATCCAGCCGGCTTGCCGGGCAATTTGCCAGATGGGTTGATTATTCGGGATTTCGAGTGGGCTCCAGAACAGGCGCAGCTTCGTGACCATGTGCCCGATCCACGCCCCGGGCGCCGAGCCGATCCACTTCATCGCGCGCCCGAACCAGTAGCTCGAGATTTCGCGATCGGTAAGACTGCGGCCCAGTTCCTGCTCGGGAATCTGCTTAATGTCGACCAGCCAGTCGCGCCACTCCGGCCGGGCCTCGGGCACGATCGCCAGGTAGCCGGTCGATTCGGGATTGTTACCGATGTAGAAATTGATGCCGCCGGTTGAAGCGATCAGGACCGGCTCGCCGCCCACGAAGTAGTTGCGCAGCGCCACCGGGGCAATTGGAATGACGAGGCCTATGGTTGCGGCCAGCGGGGCCAGCAGGCGGCGAGCCGCCGAGGGTTGCCGCGAGGTCCACCACGCCCATAGCCAGATCACCGGCGCCACCGCGAGCACATTGGGGCGCGTAATGGCCGACAGTCCCCAGACCACGCCTGCCGCGGCGAACCAGAGTGTCGAGCCGCGTCGCCCGGCGGCCAGTAGGGCCCAGAGCAAGGCCGTGTTGAGGCAGACTTCGAGGCCGACGGTCAGCAGCTCGAAATCGAAGTAAACCAGCGGCCAGTAGAGCGCCGCGATCAGCCCGGCGAGCAGTCCCGTGCGGAAGCCTGCCAGGGCGGCGGCCAGGCGGGCCATCAGGTAGCAGTTCAGCGCGCCGAGCAGGCAGCCGGCGATGCGCGCCACGGCGACCTGTGGCCCGGTCAGCATGTATAGCCAGGCGAGCAGGTAGTAGTAAAGCGGGGCGCGCAGGTAGGGCCGCGGCTCCATGCCCTCGCCGCTGGCGATGCTGGCGGCCCACTCGTGGTGGACGCGGCCGTCCATCTGCGGGAAATCGAAAAGCGGGCTGTTGCGGTACTGGCCCCAGAAATACGCCCCGCGCACCGCCAGCGCTACCAGCAGAACGACCAAGAGCCAGAGGTGCTGGCGCGCAGTGAGGCGCATGTTCAGCAATTCCGCGACGCGCGCAGCCGCGCGGGGGCGGGTAGTTGCGGCGGGCTTGTTGACAAGCGTGCGGGCGAGTTTGGGCATCCGAAATCTCTAGCGCAAGCAGCTCAAGCGGAGCATCTTAACGGCGAAGCAACGAGGGAACGAGCGGCGAGAGCACGGTGGGATCACTTCATCACCTTATCACTCCGTTGCCTGTGATAAGGTGATAAGGTGATAGGTGACGACTTGGGTGTTTGTGCAGATCGCCGGTTGCGGGTAAATAGAGCATCACGGGCTCAGCGGAGCGACTATGAAAGGCAGCTTCTGGCAAGTTCTGACCGGTTTTGGCGTGGCGGCCGCGGCCGCGCCGGCGCTGGCCCAGCCAGCAGGCGGTTCGGAGCAGGGCACATCCATCCTGCAGATCTTCTGGCAGGGTATTGAAGTCCCCACGTATTTCATCGTGGCCGGCTCGGCGGTGGTCGTAGCGCTGGTGGTGGAGCACTTCCTGACCGTGCGCGGGGCGGCGATCGCGCCGCCGGAACAGGTGCGCAAGGCCAAGTCGCTGATCGAGGCGCGCGATTTTCGCGGTTGCCTGGAGCGGATGAAGAAAAGCTCGACATTTTTCGCACAGGTGATGACGGCCTCGCTGATGCACGCGCGGCACGGTTTTGAGGCGATGCATGAGGCGGGGGTGGAGAAGGCCGGCGAGCTTAGCGGGCGCATGTTCCGCAAGGCGGAGTACCTGAACATTCTGGGCAACCTTGGGCCGCTGCTGGGATTGCTGGGGACGGTGTGGGGCATGATCGAGGCGTTCGGCGAACTGGGTGCGGCCGGCGGGCAGGCCAGCGCGGGGCAGCTTGCCGCGGGGATCAGCAAAGCCCTGGTAAACACGCTGCTGGGCTTGGCGCTGGCGATCGTCGGGCTGGGGTTCTTCGGGTTGTGCCGAAATCGCATCGACTCGCTGACGGTGAGCGCCACGGTCGACGCGCTGGATCTGCTGGAGTACTTCCGCACGCCAGGGGCGGCGCGGGCGGCGGAGGCTGCGGCGCCGCCGCCGCCGGGGCTGACTCCGCCGTGGCCGGGCGAGGTTCGCGGTTTGGATTTGAGTGGGGCGTCACTGCCGGCGCGCGAACGAACCGTCTGATTCTCAAACCGCCGATTGCGGCAGGATGCTAGCCCCGGGCCGTCGGCCGGCGTTCACAAGCGTGAGCGCACCTCAGCCAGGCGCTGCCGGCTTTCCTCGTCATTCGGATTCAATGAGATTGTCCGCTCATAGGCTGCGGCGGCTTCCCGATACTGCTGCGTTTGCTCCAGTGCCACGCCCAGCAGGTAATACGTCTCAGCGTACAGCGGATTGAGGTCCGCCGCCGCACGCAGGTGCGGAATCGCCTCCGCCGGGCGGCTCCGGAGTAGCAACGCTGTCGCCAGGTTGTACCGCGCGCCCCAGTGCCCAGGATTCAGGTTCACGGCCAGGGCGTAGGCTCCAATGGCCTCGTCCAGCCGGTCGTTCAATGTCAGAGCCAGCCCCAGGTTGTACTGGGCCTTCGCGTAGGCGGGGTACAGCCGGGCGGCCTCGCGCGCGTGTTCCAAAGATTCCGCCAGCCGTCCCTGCTCGCCCAGCTCAATCGAGAGTTCCATGTGTGCGATGCCCGCGTTGGGCGCAAACTGGAGAATCCGCCGACACAGTGCCTCCGTGTCACGCCAGTGCACCAGGTAGCGCCGAACACCCACAGCTTCGGCCCCCGCCAAAATTAGCGCCAGCACTGCCACGCCCGGCACCGCCCAGCGGTTCGCCGCCGCTTTCCGGAGCACCTGGCTCAATCCCGCCGTTAGCAATATCAACAAGCCGACGGCCGGAAAATACACGTACTTGTCGGCCGCAATCGCGTTCGTGAAGCCGATGACGCCCATGGTCGGCAGGATGGCGACGAAGAAGATCAGCCAGCACACAAGCGGTCCGCGCGTCCAGCGCAGCGACAGCAACAGCGCCAGCATCAGAACGGCCGTTCCCACAACGCCTGCCAGGACCGCCGGCTGCGCGAGGGTCAGGGGCTCGGGCACGGGATAATGCGAGGTGAGGTTCGCCGGCCATAGGATTTTGCCAATATAGAACACGATGTTGTGCGCCAGGATCAGCAGCACGCGCGTCCACGAGCTCTCGGTCGGTAGAACGGCCGCCGAAGTCTGGGCTTGCGAGACGTACGTGATAATCGCGGACGCGCCCGCAATGGCCAGAAGCGGCGTCTTTTCGAATATCGCCTTGCGAAGACTTATGCGTGCCGCGACGGGCTCGTCGCGGGGCGTTCGTCCGGGGCGGGACGCTGGTGCCGAGCCGGCAGGCCCAATGCGTCGCAGCGGCCAGACATCCATCAACAGCAGCATCAGCGGCAGTCCAATGACGGTCGGCTTGGCCATCAGCCCCAGCACGTACAGCACGAGCAGGGCGGCGTAAGTGGCGGCGCGCGGGCGATGCGTGTAGCGCACATAGGCCACCATCGCGCCCAGGGCAAACAGGGTGCTAAGCGTGCTCTTGCGTTCGCTCAGCCAGGGAATCGGTTCCACCGTCAGCGGGTGAACACCGAACAGCAACGCCGCCACGGCTGCGGCCCATACGTTTTCAAACAGCAGGTACAGCAGAATCAGCAGCAAGCCCGTGTTGGCCAAGTGCAGTGCGAGATTCGTGGCTTGAAACGGGGTGCGATTGGCCTCGCTCGCGCCGACCGCCACGTTGAGCATCAGCGAGATCATCGTGAGCGGCTGATAGTACCCCTCGACCGTCGAAGGCGCGAGCACCTCGGACAGGAAGCGCCAGGTTGAGTTCCAGCTCGGGTTGCGAACCAGCAGATTGTCGCGCAGGTACTGCGTATCGTCGAACGCCAGAGCCTGGCAGCTCAATGCGGGCCAATGCGTCCAGGCCACGCCCGCCAGCACGATCATCAGCAGTACCGCAACTAGAAGGCGCTCCCGCGACCGCGGGCCAGACACCCCAGGCTCAGCTAGCACCGCCGGGCGGTCCGGACGAGCACACGAAACGGGCCTCCTGCGCGTCATGCTGGTTCACCCTCTTGCCGGCGGTGGCGTGGCGCATTGATCATCCCGTAGAACCGGTACACGTGCCTGGCGCCGAGCTGCCGCCGTCGCCGTTCAATGTACCGTGCCGGGGCTGTTCGCCAAAGCCGATTTCTTACGATCGGCCGGCCTTCCGGCTGCTGCGACTCGCCCGGCCTTGCCCGAGCGCACCGTCCACAAATCCGGTGCGATACGGCTTAAGGACGCGCTTGGCGCGTATCGTTTAATTTGGCATACTTTGGGATTCGTCGGAAGCCAGGCCCGCAAGCGACGGGGCTGGCGAGCGTTTGATTTCACCGCGGCCGGCCGGCCCGCTGAGGCGGGGCCATCGGTCGCCCTGAAGAATAGGTGCGTGAGCTATGCATTACCCGCACAGAATCAGCAAGATTAAGCGTAAGCGCAAATGCGGTTTCCTGGTCCGGATGCGCACCAAGAAAGGGCGCAAGCTCATCAACCGCCGGCGCCGCATGGGACGCTCGATCGACATCGCCTGATTCTGCGAACGGGGCGCCGTGCGCGGGGGCATGGCCCACGCAGACGAATTCAGGCGCCTGCCCGCGTTTTGACTTTTTCGGGCTTGCGATCGCGCCGCGCGCGACCGTGAGGGCTTTCTGTCGCCGTCGCACCGTTACGAAGACCCTGGCGAAAGAGGCTGCTGACCCCCTTCACTTGCCCGTTTCAGTTCGCGTTTAGTGACAGCCGATCTTATCGGAAGATGCGCAGCATGCGTGCCGCATACGCCCCGCGCCGGCGCGCACCGGGTATCGAGCCGATACGCTTTCGGCTATGGTTGCAACAACACGAGCGAAGCTTTTTCCTCTCTAGCAGGATACGTGGCGTATGACGTCTCGAATGAAGGCGATCAGGACGGTGTTTTCCGCGGCCGGCTTCGTCGCACTATTGCTCCCCGGCTGCGATCGCAAGCCAAATTCGGCTCAGCCTGCTCAAGACGCGGCACCGGAACCTGCCTCCGCTCAGGTACAGTTCGAAATCCCCTGCCTTACCAGTTCCGAACGCGCCGCTTTGGGTACGGCGCTCGAGATGAAGCTCACCGGCGCTTACAACGCCGCGTGCGGTGACCCAGAGAGCGTCACCAAGCTGGCGACGCTGGGAGCCATGTATTACGTGCATGGCCACCCGGAAGAAAGTGCTGCCTGCTTCCGCCGCATTACCGAACTCAAGCCCGACGATCCCCACTACTGGTACTTCCTGGGCATGGCTTGCCAGGCGGCCGGACAACCCGCCGAGGCTCTGGCCGCGTACGAAGGGGCAGCCGGGATCGGACCGGCTTACCAGCCGCGATTGCGCGCCATGGGCGACGTTTGCATGCCCGCCAGCCCCAGCCGCGCTATCGAGTATTACCAGGCGGCCCTCGACCTTGATCCCAACGATGTTCTGGCCTGGTGCGGACTAAGCCGGGCACAATTCGCGCATGGACAGCGTGAAGAGGGTCTGCGGAGCATTCTGATCGCCGCCAACCTGGAGCCCTATTACGCCGACGCCCAGCACAGCGCCGCCGAAGCCCTGCGAGGCCTGGGCCGGCATGCGGAGGCTGAACAATACGTCCAGATGGCCGGTGTGGGAGGGAACGCGCCGCAGCCGAAGGATCCTTTCGGTGAATCGATGCGCCGCGCGGGAATGGAACCGCGTGCGGTGTGCGCCGAGGCCATGCAGCTTACGGACCGCGGCGAGGTTGCGCGGGCGCGGCTTATTCTGGAGCAGATTCGCTCCCTGCCCGGAGGCACCGTCGCCGCTACTGAAGCGCTCGGGACTGTCGCGGCCGCGGAGAAGAAATGGGACGAGGCGGCCAGTTTGTTTTCCGAAGTACTGGCCGCGGGCCCGCAGGCTTACAGCGCCAAATCCAGCCTCGGCGAAATGCTGATTCAGCAAGGAAACCTGAGCGAGGCCGAGCGCGTTCTGCGCGAGGTGCTGACGGAGCACCCGGAGCATGCGGCGACCGCCAAACGGTTTGCGGCTCTGATGAGCCAGCTCAAAAAGCCGCACGAGACGTTGGCGGTGATGCAGGCCGCCGTGGCCGCACGCCCGTTCGATCCCGTGCGGCGCAGCTTGTTGGCGCAGCACTACGCTGCCGCGGGGCGGACGGACGCCGCTCTGGCCGAACTGCGGGCGGCTCTGGACTTGCAGCCGGACTACTTCCCAGGACGGCAGCAACTGGCGCTGTTGCTTGTAGGGGAGCGCCAATACGCCGCGGCGAAAGCGGAATTCGAGCGCACGCTGCAAACCAACCCGCGCTACGAAGACGCGTATTTGTACCTTTCAACAATCGTTATTCAGGCCGACAAGGACCTGCGCGGCGGTGAGAAGATATTGCGCGAGGGGCTGAAGCACGTGCCCAACTCACACGGCTTGGCGAACAGCTTGGCGTGGGTCTTGGCGACCGCTTCCGATCCGGCGCAGCGCAAGCCGGAAGAGGCCGTGCAACTCGCGGAGCGCGCCGTCACCGCGACCGGCCACACGCAACACTCCTACCTGGACACACTCGGCGCCGCCTACGCCGCGGCGGGGCGCTTCGCGGACGCCGCCCGCGTCGCGCGGCAAGCAATCGAATCCGCCAGCCGCGTCAACGCCCCGGAGGTCGAGCAATACCGCACCCGGCTGGGGCTGTACGAGCAAGACCA
>Ga0116147_1003143_pt1 | contig 15901 bp, 18 predicted proteins | sample AD_JPNHG3_MetaG_FD_89749 | JGI IMG/M metagenome (GOLD analysis project Ga0116147, IMG submission 89749) | Active sludge microbial communities of municipal wastewater-treating anaerobic digesters from Japan - AD_JPNHG3_MetaG | ecosystem: Engineered > Bioreactor > Anaerobic > Digestate | place...
CCTGTTTTTTCTTTCCGAGTACGGGGACCAACACCTTGACCAAATCTCCCTTATTCAATAGACACCTCCTGTAATAGAATATTATATTGTCTGCATGATGATGAACTCACCTGCCGACAATGAAAGCCCCATCTTCGTAATTCGCCTGTGTAGCAGCAGCTTTATTCACTTCTTTCAAGCCATGTCGAGTGCTGATATAGAGTCTCAACGCTTCCTTCACCAGATCGAACCGGCAATATGATTTGGCCAGACTTGGCAGCCCCTCACAAATGTCCCTATCTTTCTCCCTGTCTATGCCGAGACGAAGTGCTTCCCGGATAAACAGACCTCTGTGCGGTTTTGGCACCCCGTCTATCATGGCTATAATGTCCTGATCCTCGTCGGTGTTCAGTCTGATGATGTATCGTTTCATTGTGCTCATTGCGCGTATTCCCTCCCAAAGCAGTAGTAACCCATCGCGTTAGCGGTTACAGGATCAGACCGCACATACAGCTTCCTTTGCAGTTTCAGATGATTCTTCATGGCGAGCACACCGCCTCCTCCTGCGATGCCGATGTCCGGTTCCACCGGAAGGCCCTCGAAGTATCTGTCGATCAGCGATGACACCCTGGCCGCATACGCCTGAATAATCGTGGGCATCTGCTCCAGACGATACACTTCCTGGAGGATAGTGATCTCACCCATAGTCAGCAATTTCTCCGCCGAGTTGCGGTTGATGGGCCATTGATATTGTTTCTTGAACGTAGCACATATATCATCGAGTAGGAGCGACACTCCCATCGCCTCGCTGTAGGTGGCGTCCTCGATGTATTGGCCGTTCACAAAGAATACCATATCGATGGTATAGAAGCCCACGTCCACTACTGCGACGTTCTTTTGCGTAACCGTATCGTCCATTTCTTTGTAGGCGTAATATATGCCCGCACCCTGGGGGATCACGGATACCTGCGTGGCGCTCAGGTCATAAGAAGCCCCGTTCTTGGAGATCGCCGATGATTGCACGATACTCGTAAGTTTACGGGCGATGTCCTTAGTGTAATCACCTGGAGGAAGCCCCAGGACAATGTGTCCGCCATCCCGAAAATTATCCGGTTCCATGCCGCTTTTTACCAGTGCGTGTCCCAGAGGAGCGAGCCAGGCATTGGAACCGAGAAAGCTGGCCGTCCGGGTGTCGATCAGCCACTTGGATAGCGCATCGTGTCCGACAAGGTATTTCTCGCCGTTCACGATTATCGGTTTTACTGATCCGAATGTCTCCTCGGGCACCTTTGCGGTTACGTGCGTTGGAAACGCGCACGGTCCATTCTTGGAATTGTACGCCTTGGTGTAACCATAACCAATGTCAATACCGATGATTTTGTCCATTTAGTACCTCCCGTGTTTTATATATTCAATAAGCGTTCGTCTGATAGTATATTACTTCCAGAAAAGCAACATATTAGACGAAAAAACACAGAAAGGCAGTCAGGAGCACTCAAAAGTTATTATTTTCAAAGGGATGACAAGCATAACAGTTCCATGTATGTCTCAATCATGTACCTACGGTAGAGGAACGCGGTTATTGTAGGCAAAAGAGACACCGGTAAAACACCTATGGTACGGGAAAGACACGAAAAAGGATCATCATGTGTCGTATCATAGGGTCGTTAGAGGTGCGAGATAGGTTAATATGTGGACTGCAACTATACAAGATAGACACGGTAAACACAGAAAGCATCGCTAATGGACGGGTAATGTATCTATAATGTATTCGCATAAGTGGCGATAAGGCGTGCAAGGAGAGACACAAGAGTACCATACAGGCATAATGGAGCAAATCAAGGAATATACAGATCGCAACCGTCCGACCATTATCCACAGGCAATGTGAATAAGTAATGGCAAAACAGTCTACAGCAGTGTGTAAGGGGTTGAATATACGATAGAATAGCAAAATGCACAAAAAAGATGCACTCTGGCAGTTGACTTGACCCTAAACGGAAGTATAATGAGGACAAGGGAGCCTCATCAACTCCCCCACAGTCATTGAAGTAGGCTCACGAAAACAGTCATTGAAGTAGGCACACGAAAACCCCATTCATTGAAGTAGGTTCACGAACGTAAGAGGTCAAGTGGGTGATTCCCAGGCGGCCGTCTTAATCAGTGTAATAATCCGCAAAACATCAAGACAATCCGTCCTTGCATGCCAAAGGCGAAGACGCGGCTTGCGGAAGCCGTAACCCGTTGATTTAGCAAAGCAATCAGTATAATTGCATATGCGGAAAAAATGGGGTTTTTGCTTTGCAAGTTTTCTAATTTGGGATTAGCCGGGGTGGGTTAGTGCGTCAAAAATTCAATTGTTAGCACTTGTGAGGACTTAATATAAATATATATAGGGGCCAAAATGGACGCAAAAAGTGATGAAAAAGACAAAAAAGAGAGACGTCGTATCGAGCAAGTAGTTGACTGGCTGTTTGTCCCGGAAGGGGGTCAACGATGCTCCTTCCTGTCTGATGCTGATCGTATCCAATATATGGAGTGTGTTGTAGATCGGATCACCGATACCCCTGAGCACATTCAGGAACGGCTGATGTCACGATGGTACTACCGGGTGATGAACAATCACAAGAAACGAGAGCTGGCCGAAAGACTACTGAAAAGGGCGTCGGAGCAGATATACGCGAGGAGCCACTTGGAGGCATGGGCAGAAGCGATGCTGAGGAAAAGGCAGATGCAGATAACACCGGAAGCGATGGCAGTCTTGTATGCGATACATTCAGGCCGGGGCAAGGAAATGGCAGGTGTGTACGTGAGGGACATGCAGCGAGTAAAGGCACGAATGGCGTCCCGAATTAAACGCACTGGCACCATGGAGAAAACGGCTCGTGGGAGCACGGTACAGAAACCAAGGTATAAAAGAACTAAGCGGCAAGAGGAGGCGCAACGGAAAAAGTGGATGCAAGGGCACCCCTCCTGATAGGCATACTGATAAGTACCCTAACAGGCAGACCTATATGTTCTTTAGCCGCCTATCTGATGAATTGCTCATCGCGGCATCGCCTCCATCTCATGCACGAGGGCCGAGCATAGAGATGTACCCCGGACATAGCAGGGTAGCTGTTTCGCCTTGGGGAAGGAGAAACTTCTGAGTCAGGTATCAGGACCGGCAACGCACGAAGTGTGTTCGATTGGCCTGATCTGCTCCATAGGCTTTGCGAGCAAGCCTCTCAACCGTCTAACCCATACGGGCCATATAAAATATCTAAAGAACCATGACGCGGACTATAGGGCGTCCGCAACGGACGCCGTGGCGGTGGAGCTGTCATTAGCGGACACGACACGGGCGGAGTTATTGCGGGCGGCGTTTTTGTCTGCGTGGTTAGTGTATCCGCATGAGACACACGCAAAATCCAGGGTGCTGCGTCTGTTATCCTGGCTGGTGTGGCCGCAGGCGGAGCAACGCTGCGAGTTGTAGGCGCGGTCTATGCGGTGGATGGTGGCACCTACCTTTTGGGCCTGCCAATCGAGGGCGGCCTGAATTGCCGACGGCGACCAATTGCGGGCCAGGAAGGGGTTATTGAGTTTGTCCTCGGGATCGAAGGATTCGACCTGCCAGCATCCTGCGCTGGCGCGTACTGCATGGTAAGCGATGATGGAAGCGATACGCTGTGCGGTAGTCTTGATGATGTTCCGTTCCTGCGACCGGAGTTTGCGGAGCTTGTTCTGCATTGCTTCCCGTGTGGTACTAGACAAGGGTGCCGCGTCTTTACTTTTAAGAGCTTGGAGGATTCGCTTGATCTCGTTACGCACGGTATTGCGAGCGGCGAGCATGTTATCGCCTTTCCCGATACAGAGTTCCCAGTCGTAGGCTTTGCCGGATTTGTCCCTGAAATGGATCGTAGCCGGCACGGAATACCCGAAGTGTACCCCCATCACAATGTTGTCTGATAGCGGCTTTATGGAGAGCGGGTAGGTGGTGGCGATATGTCCGACATATCCTGCCTTTTCCCGCTTGCGCCCAAGGTAGGCGGCTCCTCTCTTCCATTCGCCGGAGACGATCCGTTCAAGTTCGGATCGGGAAGATTTGTCTCTTTTTTTAATCTTCAGCTCGAAGGCACACCAAGCAGGGACGTTATTTTCTTTGGCCCAATCAGCCCTGAACAAGTTGAGGCACAAGTAGTATTTGCCATCGCTGCACACGATGTTATTGCCGGAACTGGGGAGCATCAGGGGGTGGGTGCCGTTGGCCTTGTGTGTGGGGAGGACGGTATTGCCAGCCCGCAAGTCTTTACCGAGCTTCCCACGGAAGTGAGTCGAGGCAAAGACATACGCTTGCGATAGTGCCCTGGGGGACAGGGGTGTAGACAGTTGTAATTTTTCGAGGATGTCGGCGTACCCGGTGGAGAATCCCCAATCCTTCAAGTCTGCTTTGAGAATCTGACTTGAGTAGAGCAGGGACGTGGTATAATTGCACAGGGCGGCGAAGTCGTAGAAGCATTGGATCAGGGCTTTGTAGGCTGTCCGGCCCGTATCTTCGTCCACCGCATACACGGTATGCGAACGGCGGTCGTACCCCTTGATCTTTCCCAAGCCGAAGGTAAGATTTTTGGTGAGGGTTTTGGGTGGCGTATTGCCATTGGCCGCATCACTTTCGATCAATTAGTTCTCCTGCGTTTCTTTTTGCTACCCAGTTCCGCAACCACGGTTGACACGAAGGGGTGCGGCTGACGCCGATCCGGCCCGACATACGAGGGTGTGTGGATGGTATCGGGAGCCTCGTTTTCGAGGTGCGCTATTGAGATGTCGAGAAGGCGGAGCATGTATTCGTAATCCTCGCGTTTCAGTTCCTGGCCTATATCATCCTTATTGTGCCGGCAGGACACATCGTCGTCATGTATAGAGGCTTCCTCCACGGTCAGCATCCACAACGCAATCAGGTCTGGCAGCGTCCTGTTGATATATTCCTGGTTGCCGGTAGCATACACCGCTTCTATTTTATTGCGGATTTTTCTTAGAGCGTTTGCTGCGCTTCGCATATAATATGGTGCCCCCTAAAGATTATATTCTATGTAATACTTCGACAGCGGGCTATGAACCCGTGTTACATAGAGGGTGGACTCATTTTGCACAGAGTCACCGCCAACAACAACGAGGCCGTCCCCGTGTTTATATAACTTACCACACGACGCACTATATATCCAGCACAATACACCCCTCTACGTCTGCTACCGACACGCAACGAGCACAAGCGCATAGCACCCGAGGCAGGCCCCTGCGCTTCGAAGTCATCTGAGTAACAGGCCCCGGCCTCCCGCCCGCCCTATAATTACAGGTGTTCAATTGTGCGAATCCGCTGTTCCTCAACCTTACCCTCTGTCTCTTTGATAGGCCCGAACCAGTCCTGGGTGATCCAGGACAATCTCTCGCACAGCCTCTTGACGCTGTACCCCTGAGATAGAGGTTCGTACACTTCGTCCATGATGTATTCCAGGGCCGCCTGGAGTATGTTTTTGGGCATGTGCACCGACATCATGGTGCAGTACGAAGCGTCATCTACCGCTACCCAATCTCCGTCATGTCGCACATACACGGAGAAAGCGGAGCAGGGGCACGTCATTGGATGAGGGATCGGGATCGTAGTCGCCACAAATCCCCTTTCCCACGAAGTCCCATTCTACCATGACATCATCCCTGACGAAGCTCAGGGTCTCGAAGGACAATTCCGTTAGAGTCATATACGATCCTTTTTTGAACACCTGTAACACAACACAAGTTTTGATGGCCAGCCAAGGTTCTCTGTCCATTTCTCCTCACTTCGGCATCCATCCCATCTTTCTGCACAATTCCACTGCCTTTTTCTTGCTCGTGAAGGCATCCATCCAGAATCCAGGTTCAGGCTCGGCTACTATTGCCCAGACCCAATCACCAGTCTCATTGGTCTTGACAATGTCCACCGGTAACTTTGGAATCAGGGCCAATTCAATCGCTCGGTCATAGCTCACGGGATCTTGGGCTTTAAAATCATTGGCCCACTGGGTACTTACCAGTTCTTCCAGCGTCATGATTTTTCTCCTTTGTCCAATATTCAGTTGGTGTTTCATTGTTATGCCTCCTCCCCTATGATAGTGCTGATCATGGTATGCAGTTTGCCGGGGGGGATCGATTCCAGAGCCTGTGCGATCTCATCGCGCCCGCAGAACGAGATCGCGCTCCTGATGTCCTCCTCTGTCGGCAGAGAGTAGTCGTCCTCGCTCCAGCCGAAACCATACGGGTGCGCCAGCTCGACCCACCGCATCCACGAGAGATAGTCGGCAGATGTCATCAGCCGACCGGATCACGGCCACGTCCCACCCTCTCGCGCGTAGATAGTCTGCGGCATCTTCGGCCCGCCGACCAGGGAGAGGACGCCGGAATCGCTCGCCGTACCACGTGCGGAACCGCGAGACCGGCATAAAAGCATGCTCTCGATCCTCCCCCCAAGAAAAGCCCACGTTAGCCGTGTCCGGCAGGATTGCCGCAATGAATACCCTTCCCGCGACTTGCAATGTTTTCCTCATCTCCCTACCTCTTTTACAAAAGCTCCTCCTCCGCCGCCTCAAGGGCGGAGAGGTGCTCCCACAGCTTCGGATACGCCCCTTTGAGAAAAACGAGAGCGTCGTCACGGGAAATTTCCTCCCTCGTGTACTCCTTCGATGAGTCCTGAATGTGCTTCAGGCACTCATCGAGGGAGTCAGACCAACCCCCAAACGGTCTCATACAGACGACCAATTTGGCGGATTTGGTCGTCACTTCCCATTCGTTATAGGACCATTTCCCGTCTTTAACATACTTCAGGGACTTGAAGACGGCAAGCCGCTTTCCCTCAGCCTCGTGGCGGTGGAAGTATTCCCCATTATACACCACGCCGTACATACAGGCACGGTCACGATTCCCTTGACGATCGCTAAAATGATATTTCATATACAGCTCCTTTCTATCTATGGCCTGATCTTCAGCAGTAGGAGGCTATCCCTACTGAACAATGGGGGAGAGGAATTGAACCTCTCTTTTACCGCATACCCTTTGCCTGCTCCGCTCTTTACTTACCAGGTGATCAACCTGGTTGTGAGCCGCGACCTCCAAGCGGCGGGCATACTCTCTGCGGGAACCCGCCAAGTCCCCAATGTTTCACTCATTTCTTGAGAGGCATCATGCCAAACTTTACAAATTTTGTCAAGAAAAAAAATAACAATGGGATGAAAAAAATATACAAACTATCGAAGGTAATCTATGGAAGAAGGATGCTCGGGTGGGGGCCTGGCGTCAAGCCTTCCCCCTACCCTGCATCGTGTAGCCGCTATACGGCGACTATTCGGAGCCTATGCGTCTGCGGAATACGCTGGGAGATTCATAATGCGGGAGCGACCAGATGCCGATGCGATCAGACTGGGCGGCGCGTTGATTATCCATGAACACCTGTCTATACGGGGGGCGCAGGTAGGCGGGCATCGCCTCGGCGTGTCCTTCGCGGACCATTTCTAGGTTCACGCATCTATCGTCTATCCAGATGATACCGACCAGGCGACGGTAGCGATCCACGTCCATGATTTGCAGGACGACATTTTTGCCCTGCACCTTCTCTTGTAATGCCGCCTTTGCTGTCTCTCCATAGGGTTGCCCAGGCTTGCTCATTTGTCCTGACGTGTTAAATTTGGCCGTTTCCTGTGCATCGAGACCATATAGCCTGACTTTGAGTTTCGTCTGCTCTGGCGTTACAACGTGGATCGTGTCTCCGTCTGCTACATACTCCACGGTGCCCGACACGGTTCTTATGGGAGCAGCCGCCTGCGCTCGTGCAGGCACGAGCAAGTATGCGATCAATGCGATGACAGCGATCACCGCCACGGCCAAGGCAGCATAGACAGCCCATGAATATGCGATGGCGGCGGATCGCTTCCGTCGCTTAACCCTTACCAGGCATCGGGACAGGCCGGTAAGATCGTTATTTGCCAAGCTATTGTCCCCCATTAAACACCTGTTGATAATAGCGTAATATTAGCAAATGTAAGTGCCCAGGCAAACTATAATCACTATGCACCGACATCTGGATTACAACACCCATAGTCCAAGGCATTTCTTACTGCCGAAGCGAGGGTTTTCATGTTGTATGGCTTACTCAGACACCCACAGAGGGAAACGCCGATCAACTCATCGAGTATATCCTTGTTGTCGTCCAGGTTGATTCCGCTACTCAGGATCACCTTGATATGAGGATTGATTTGCGACAACTGTTTTGCAGCGGCAATCCCGCTCATACTATCCATGAATACATCTAAAATGACAAGCTCGATCCCTTTCTCCCGCTCTTTAATAATGCAAGCATCTTGCACCTTTTTATAAAGGGCAATCGCATCGTTCCCATCATAGGCACAATATACCAAGTATCCCAAGTGGGTGAGCATGCACCCCATAACGGATACGATGTTGACGTTATCATCGACGATCATTATTTTTTCACCACCACCCGGCATGGCCGATTTTACCATAGATACATCCGGTACTTTTGCTGCTATATTTTCCATTAGTCCTCCTTCATGTCTTGTCAATCAAGGCCCCTCTATCATCGCGTCCGGGCACTTCCCATTTGTGAAACTGCACTTTATTCGTATCTGTATCGGCAGCGTTCCCTCCTGCAATTGTTTTATCCGCCGCCTGACCGGTCATAAATCGAATCGGCTGTGCCTGCTCTTCCCTCCCCTGCCTGAGTTCCTTCGTTTGCGTCTGCATCAACAACATACCACGTAATTCGTCCAGATCGTTGCGGAGTCGGCGATACTCATCCACCAGCATATTCAGAGTCCTTACGACGTTCGCCAAAACATCAACCCCGGTTGATGCGTTACAACCTTCTTGGATGTTTTGGCTGGGACTGACCAAGTTCTGACCAAGTTCTGCGCTATCACTCCGCCTCTGCGTCCACGCCATACTCTGCTGTTTTGTCTGATAGGCGGCCATCATTTTCCCTTCACCTGTTCCGCCACCCATGCTTTCGACAACGGCCCTTCGGAGATCGAGAGGCTGGGAGATGTTTTTGAACGGATCGCTGGACCCCCCTACCCCCTTGACGATTACCGTGCCGTAATCCAGCAGCCTGCCGAAAAGGTCCTGGTCTATCTGCACCCCTTCGATACGGGATAGGTGCATTTCCCAGGCGTTCCGTGCCACAAATCCTGTTTTGATAAGCACTCTTTTCGTGGTCACCGCAAACTCGCTGGTGTTGACTATTACCTTACACCACGCATACCACAGGGCGGCCCCGCAGAGCATGCCGCCGGCATATTTCCATGACAGCATCACCGCGACTGGCACCGACGCTATGGCGAGAGTGACAGCACCCGCATAAACAACCGGATGCAGGTGTGTGCGGTAGATCACCTGTTCGTCCGGCATGAGGTTATTGTCTATGTATCCCATTCTCCCCTCCGCAATCTTTTCCTTTTGATATGCCTGCTGGTGCGTGAATCCTGAACCACGCGAGTATTGTATTCTGAGCTTCGCCGGTGATCAACTGCTGAGGCGTGAAACGCAGCAAGTGATACCCGTCAAGGCTCAGGGCATTGTATTTTTCGATGTCCTTGATGTACGACGTCGGGCGATTGTGACGACCGTAGAGGAACGCGCCGCCCTCGATCTCCACGGCCAGTTTAGCTGTCGGCCAACAATAGTCCACTCTCCATCGTCTGTCGTTACGGAAGCGGTACTCGCATACCGGTTCCGGCAGTCCGAACGCTGTAAACAACGGCGAAGTGGAGTGCTGTCTGCTGACGAGCACAGGCAAGGCGCACTTGTTCCTTCTTACCTCTGCCTTCGTGATCCGTGTGATCCTCATACCCGGGCACTCCCATACGAGAGCAGATCGCTATATTCCCCTTCATTCGGGGCCAACTCACCCAGGAAGCGGGACGGGTTGACCTCTTTCCATTCACCCTTGGATAGAAAGCATGTAGGATAAAGCAAATATAGCTCATTTTTAGCCCTTGTCATTGCTACGTAAAACAGGCGTCGCTCTTCTTCTTCTCCCCCTGCATCTTCAGCGATGGCACGATACAGGGGGAACATATTCTCGCAAACACAGATGACGAACACGACACTCCATTCAAGACCCTTGGATTGATGCACCGTGCTGAGAACCACCTTGCCTTCTCGCTTATCATTGTCGTCATCGTCGGCCGATGACATCAGGGCCAGATCGGACAACATCTCACAGACATCACTAAAGACGCTGGCATATTCGTGCAACCTCATAATGCCGTCGAGTCGTTCCTCGTAGTTGTCATAAGTGGTTCTCAGGTAATCATCGTAACCGTTCTGCAGGACGGCCATGATTGCCTCCGATGGGAAATCACGGCATGTCTTGGTGTTGAGATGCTGGATAGTCTTTTGTATTTCGGCGAGAGCTTTCTTTGCCTTTCCTTTTGACAGGCCCAGAAATTCATCGGTCTGGGTGGCAGCCAACGGGTCATCGTGTGCTGAGAGGTAGTTCCATACAGCGTGGGATGCTTTAGGCCCTACGCCCTTGTATAGTTCCAGTATGCGCTTCCACGATGGTTCATCAGTCGGATTGACGAGTATTCTCAGGTAGGCAATCACATCCTTGACATGAGCATACTCGAAGAACGACAAGCCGCTACGGACAATGAAGGGAATCCGTTGCTTTCTCAGCTCCACCTGAAGCTCCATTGCATGGTGATGGGCGCGATAGAGGACGGAGATTTCTTCCGCCGGCACTCCGTCATGTAGGTAGCGTTGAATGCGCTCGGCCACGAATTTAGCCTGTTCTCCGCTGTCGAAGGCAGTGATGACATGAGGGCGTTTACCGTGGCTGCGTGCAGATCGGAGGCTCTTCTTGAATTGCATGGTGTTGTGTTCGATGCTACGGGAGGCCAGTTTCACGATTTCGGGGGTACTGCGGTAGTTCGTGTTCAGGGAATAAGTCCTCACATCGGGATACCTGTCCGAAAAATACAGCATGTTCTGGAAATCGGCTCCACGGAAAGCATAGATGCTCTGAAAGTCATCCCCTACTACCATCAGGTTTCTATGAACGGAGGCCAGCATGTCGATGATCTCCGCTTGGAGCGCGTTCGTGTCTTGGTATTCATCCACCAGGATATGTAGGAACTGCTCTGCGTACTCAGTCCGAATATCCTGGTGATTGGCGAGGAGATCGCGCCAGCACAGCAGCAGGTCGTCAAAATCCATGAGGTTGAGCGCATGTTTCCGACGAGCATACTCTTTGGCGATGGAAGCCATATCGTCCTTCAAAGACAATAAGTGTGCATACTTGTTCTGGACGACCTCGGCAAACGATAAGCCACTATTTATCGAGTAGCTCAGGACGCTTCTAAGAACCTCGCCCTTTGGAAAATGATCGTGAGTCTCGTACATTCCTTTTTCCTTGGCACACACGTCCATCAGGCGATTGGCATCCTGTTCGTCCAGGATGGTGAAGTTTTTCTGATAGGCAAGCAAATGTCCGTACTTTCTGAGGAAGATATTGCCGATATGATGGAACGTACCACCCCAGAGGCCGGAAACGTCAATATGGCAAAGCGACTCGACTCGTGAGAGCATTTCCTGGGCAGCCTTTTTGGTGAAAGTGATCAGCAGTATACGTTCGGGGGGCACTCCCTGTTCCAAGAGATATGCTACCCGGTACACCATGGTACGGGTTTTACCCGAACCAGCGGCGGCCAGGATCATCGTGGGGCCGCCGCCGGAAACGACCGCATGGAACTGTTCGTCATTCAATTCGTGACGATAATCTATCAATATTGCTCCTCCGCACATTACCCGGCAAGCACCGGGGACATAAAGGTATTACTTCTGAGGGGTCACTATACCATACTATACAAGATAAGTCAAGCGTAATGCCGAAAAGTATATAAATTTATGCAAAAAAAAGATAAAAAAAGACAAGAACGAGAAAATGAGAGAACTGGGAAATAATGTCTTTAGGCAAGTATCGCAGGCGGATAGTGGCCAATCGGGGAGGGGCTTATTCGCACCTCACTGCATCTGCTACAGACACAGACGCAGACGCAGTGCTCATATCAGTCATCTCGATCTCATCCTTCTCGAAGCGAACAGATGCCAGGATAATTTTGAGATTTTTCACAACATACTCATACTGTTTCTTGTTCTGGATCGTATTCAGAGGTGGACTCGGGATCATTTTCCTCCATTGATTATCTGAGATTCTTCCATCCTGATTTGAGCCTGCTTTTTATTCCACCGGCTGATACCGACGGACATCAGGATCGTGTATGGTATCCATGCAAAAGCGAAATAGGCACTGCCGATATACAGGAATGGCAGCATAATCACTATCATCAACAACCATGCGTAGATTACGGCCCGGATAACGAACGCTCGCTCCCGAGGCCCCTTGGTATTGTGAATGCTGGCCCAGGAGCCAATGGCAGCTCCAAGCAGACCGATTGTGCAACCGACTCCTATAACGATTTCTATACCAGCCGCGCTCATTGTCGTGTCTCCCTTCTATGACCGCCACGGTCATTGGCGAATATACTTCGCATTTCTTCCATAGCCCGATCACGTGCGGCGTCTGCACGAATCCGTGCCAGACGGCAATCCTCTCGTACCCTGACCAATTGCTCGTCTGTGGGTATCTGACCTGAAGCCCCGGTACATCTATCAAGAATGCCTGCCACGTCCACTCCGGGGTATTCTCGCTGTAACCGGGTTACATGGCTTTCATACATCTCACGCTGACGCACCATATTGTTCTTTTCAATCATTACTTCCTGACGAGCCACTATAGACGGCTTATCCATGCCTTTCTTTGACAAGGCAATAAGGAAACCAGCCGGGTTATGTATAGTGGGCATGTCTGTATGGGATGCTATTTTAATCATCCACCTGCCCAGTCTGCGTACACCGTCCAACGGGGACTCGGGTTGGTAGTCAGAGTGTGCACTTGGATCGTAGGCAGCAATAGCCTCTTTGATGGAATGCGAAGAAATAAGTCCAGCAAGAGGAGACCCATCGAACATTGCCACTGCGTCTGCTATCTCATCTCTGGTGGGAATGTCGGCAGTCGAATCTGCGGGAGGACCATTCTTGGTCTTTCCGGGGAAGACATCCGAAGAGACGACGACGACACTCGTCTTGTCGTCGTCTTTATCTCTTAAATCTTTATCCATATATGGAGTGGACAACTTGACACTCTGGAGAGTGGACAACTTGACACTCTGGAGAGTGGACAACTTGACACTCTGGAGTGGACAACTTGACACTCTGGAGTGGACAGACTGAACTTTATCTACATTATGGTTATCCAAAATGATATAATTGCTGATATTATTTCCGATCTGGTGAAGCCTATCGTAATTGACAGAATACGAATTTGTGCGATCAGCATCATATTTGTTGTATTTTGTGGTAGTAAATATAAGATTATCTTTAGCAAGGGAATGCAGAACCCTTCTAAGTGTTTTTTTCGACCAAAATGGAAAGTATTTCTCCACTAAGGCTTCAACGGTAATATTGACCCACAATATATTATCTTGAGATAGTCCTTTTATCAGCGAGATATAATGAAGCTGTTGAAGGAAAATTGCCTCATTAAGGCCGATAGTGAGTGCGAGAGTAGGTAGCACTTGCAGGGGAGGCTCATCAATGAGCAACCTGTTCGACATGGCATCATCGGATGGTGTGCAATAAGAGGCGATATGCCTATTCAAGCGTGCATAATCAATCGAATACCATCTCGTTTGATCCTGGGCGTACCGGTTGTATTTCGATGTCTTCGATATGAGTTGTCGGGCATCTAAAGATTTGACGATGCGTTTGAGCGTGCTGATGGACCAAAACGGGAAGTGATTATTATGCCAGTCATCGTATGCCAGGCACACCCACTTGCTGCCATCGTGAGTGGCGTCGCTGTTGCGTAACAGGTAATGTAACTGTTGCAGGACGATTGCTTCGTTGAGGCCGATTGCTTGAGCCAGCGAAGGAAGCACTTGGAGCGGAGATTCGGCAATTAGTAATTTATTCATTGGTACCTCCACAGAGGTTCATCATAACACAAAAACATAAATACTTCCGAAGACAATCTTTCTGCCATATATACCGCGAAAAATAAGAAGTATTATTCAAGCAATAAATGACTAATGCAGGAGGGTATTTGTGCAATCACAGAAAGCACTATCATTACAATGGATAGAAAAAAACATTCCCCATTGTGCGCTGCACACGAGGCTGTACGAGATACAGAATGACGTGAAAGAAGCCATGATCTATCGTGACCTGCCGGAATTTCCTGCTTACATACGTTCATGTCCCACATTACCGCAACATGGCGTCATGCAATCACTACGTGTAGATACACCAGAAGAGTATGTGATGGGTCTCCGCTGTCTGCTATTACAGATGCAGGCTTATCAAGAAGAAAATAGCGTAATAGCCATACAACCGTTCTGCGATGCGATAGCCAATATCGTATGGGGACCGGGGATCATGTCCATAGGGCCGGGGCACGACGGCGTAACCGCCGGCAAATCCCCGGTGATCACGGTGAATGCACCTGCCCCTTCGTTTTACGAGCAAGCCATTCGTGATTTGAATCTGCCGGAGGTGGAGATTGAGATGCTGGTGGATCGGAACTGCAAGGTGTGGGTGAGTCAGGTGCGTTATGCGCCCGGGCACTTCTCAATAGGCACTCCTCCGGTATCCGCCATACCGGGATTTCTGCACAAGACACATCTTAATCTTTCGGCCAGTCGCATTATCAAGGTAAATACCCTGATGGATATAGAGCAGTTATGCTACGTGGGCAAAAGCTACCCAACCGAAGATGTGATTGTATCGCATCCTTACGGTTCCATATTATCTCATGCTGCCGCATGGTGCCGGGAGAAAGGGTACTCGTATGCGGTCACAGACCTGTCTGCATTTATGATGGACGAGGGATTCTATCATGGGGGTCGTGATATATGGCTGCACGAACCAGCCAAGGGTTGGTTGTTGAGCAGCGAAAAGCAGGACCAAGGCTATGATGTATCGAATACCCCCATAGACGATTTTCGAGGCACGTATTTTCGTGGGGTTGAGTGGGCGCTCGAAGGATGCGGAATGGAGGAGATAAGGCAGCGGTGGAAGACGATTATCGCGTTTGAGCAGTACGCTCAAGGACAAGTGATGACGAGGGAGATAGCCGGACTGGCCGGCGTATTTACCGGTACGCTCCTTCGCACTGTTGTAGCTCTGAACGTAGATGTGATGCGTTGCATGTTTGGCGGCCGTGAAGATCGTAGCGTCGTATTGAAACCAGACGTAGCCTATGGACTTGACGTAAATCAGTATAGAATTGATGATGTTATTGATATATTGCTATCAATAAACGGAGCGAAAGAACATCATACACCACAAGATAGCGTACTATCCAGATGGAAACAATCATTGATGATGGCAGCCGCGTTGAAATCGGCTTTTGAACTACGGGATCGTAATCGTACTGTGTCGGCAGCCGACACCCTGCTTATGTGCGTGCGCGATATGGACTGGGCATTCAGTGACGCCTTTGGAACCGATCTACTGGCTTCGTCGCGGCTGGACCCGGCCAAGGACTGGGAGCAGGTGGCTCAGACATGGGCGGTATGTCTGTCTATCCTGCGAAAAATGCAAAAAGAGGCACAACCCACCCGCTTATCCATAGGACAGGCAGCAACATTATCGAATTGGCATCGAAAGAAAGAAAGCCACCTGTTCTCTTCCATCTGAGAAGTATAACATAAATAGAAATTTATTTAAGTAGATACCGAACAGGGCGCAACTGCGCCGTTGAGCATGAAAATGCCAATGGAGCAGTTGCGCCCTTTTTTGTTCTCCCCATCCCCTGGGTTATCGGGGCGTAATACGAC
>Ga0116147_1003149_pt1 | contig 15864 bp, 12 predicted proteins | sample AD_JPNHG3_MetaG_FD_89749 | JGI IMG/M metagenome (GOLD analysis project Ga0116147, IMG submission 89749) | Active sludge microbial communities of municipal wastewater-treating anaerobic digesters from Japan - AD_JPNHG3_MetaG | ecosystem: Engineered > Bioreactor > Anaerobic > Digestate | place...
GGAATTGATATCTCTGCTGATACCGGAACAGATGGCGATTTTGTTACTTACACAGCCTCTCAAACCATTTATGGAACCTTAAGCGCGGCGTTGGGAGTAGGCGATAAACTCTATGGTTCTGTTGATAATGGCACTAACTGGACAAATATTACTGACAAAGTAACTGGCACAGCTATCTCTTGGGACGGCGCTACTTTGGCATCCGGCAACAACAATATGTTCCTTAAGGTTACTGATGCTGCTGGCAATGAAGGCGAAGTAGGTGGTCAACAATATGTTTTGGACACCACCAATCCAACAGTTGGAGCAATTACGATTACTCCTTCTTATGGTTCTAGCCCAACTTATATCTCTGGAACTTCTACAATTTCAGCCCCTATTACTGAAGGAGGCCCATCAGGAACTCTCTGCGAATACACTTTGAATGGTGGTAGTAATTGGACAGTTGGTGGAGTTGTTGAAGATGGAAAATGCACTTTTACAGGAATTAATACTTCTGAAGCCACTTCTATTAATGTAAGAGCCACAGATGTGGCTGGCAATACCGGAGAAGGCATGGCAGTAAACGTTACAGTTGACATTACTGAACCAACCGTAGCTTCAGCTACTGCTAATCCCAATCCCGCCAAAGCCGGATCGGTAACTATTACAGTTATCTTTACCGAGACAGGCGTTGGTATGGATACCAGCTCTAGTCCAATTGTTCTTATTACCGGAATAACAGGTTCTCCAATAATTGTTAATCAATCATCTTACACAGGAACAACTTGGATAGGAACCTTTACTTTGGCAGATAACGATGAAGAAAAAACAGCTACTATTTCCGTAGCCGGCGCTAAGGACTTAGCCAATAATGTGATGGATGCTAATTTAAGCGCTGGGACTTTCGCTGTTGACACCGTCACTCCTTTGGCGCCAATAGTTTCTGATCCAGCAGAAGCTGTAACTCTCAATGTCGCTAATTACATTATTACAGGTACAGCTGAAGCCGGCTCTACAGTAAAGATTTACAAAGGAGGAACATTAGCTGGAAGCGGAACAGCAGATGTGACAAGTGGTGAATATTCCATTTCAGTTGTCCTTGCTCAAGATTCTGTTAACAACTTTACAGTAACTGCCACTGACGCTGCCGGCAACGAAAGCTTAGCAGCAACTGTTCCAGCTATTACCGAAGACAGCACTCCGCCAGCAGTAGCCATCACTGCTCCTTTAGATGAAGCCAAAGTTAATGGTGATGAAATAATTACCTTTACAGGTAACGAATCAACTTCTTCTCAGTGTTCAATTAATGGAACTGATTGGGTTGACTGCGAGAGTGGTGTAACTACTTTAGCTGATATTACTGGGTTTGGTGCTTTACCTGAGGGTGATTTTACTCTCTATTTAAAAGACACTGATGCGGCTGGCAATGTTGGCACAGATGATGTATCTCTTACCAAAGACACAGCCGCGCCGACAATAAGCGGAGTTGATATTAACGATACTGACGCTAATGGTTATCTTGACGAAATTATCTTTACTTTCTTGGAAGATGTAAAAGATTCTTCCACTGTAGCAATTTCTGATTGGGCAGTAATTGACAATGATGGAACAACTGATCTTCTAAAAGACGCAACAGCAGCGTTTACTGCCAGTAACAAACTAACTATTACTTTGGCTGACGATTTCGGCACAACCGGCGCTCCAAGTTATCAATACAATGGAACCAGCATTAAAGATGCGGCCGGTAATCCGTTAGCGGCAATAGAAAGCCCAGTTTCAGTTTCTGATGATGTCGCGCCGGTGATGATGAGAGCAGAAGCAGAGGAGCAAATGGACAGTGGAGATATTGTTCTGACTGCGATTTTCTCTGAACCGATTAATGGCATGTCAGTGCAAAAAGATGATTTCTATATTAGCTTTATGCCAAGCGGTGGTTATTATCTAAATGATAACCCTGTGGTAGATGGAAGCAAGGTTAAGTTACATCTGCCCCCAATAGGCCTTAATCTACTTGACGGCGGTACCCTTTATTTGGTAAGCGGGAAAAGTGTTAATGATTTAGCAGGAAGGACTTTGAACGGAGAAGCAACAGTTGAAATTAGCGTTAAAATGCCAGTTCAAACCGAAAGACCTATCATAACTAATCCTTCTGAGGAAGGGATTATAGTCTCCGATTCAATTTATAATGTTACAGGTATTGCTGAATCAAGAGCAATAGTCCGATTCTATCTCTGGAGTCAGGGAGGATTGGTTGAAATACCAACAGATGAAGATGGTAGTTTCTCTTTTGACTATTATTTTGACTGGCCAGGAGAGTATAAATTTGCAGTTACTGCCCAAGTGCCTGGCGAAATAGAAAGTGATCCTGTTGTCATTACCATTAATTTTAGTCCCGCTCAGATAAGTATTCGTGACTTTAGTTTTGACGGTCATTCCTTGATGGGTGGAGGACTTAAGTGGTATAGTCCTACTCGTACTCCAATTATGACTTATGAGATTGAGAACGGAGATGCAACATACATAGATTTATTGATAAGAAATGCGCGAGAAACAATTGCTACGTCTGAGCTCTTACCTGAGCTCTTAACTGAGGATGAGCATACCTTAACATTGGAAGGTAGGTATATCTTAAATGAAGGAGAAAATACGATTAAACTGTGTATTGGCGACAATCAATGTTCTCAAGAAGTGACTGTTGAAGTGATTACTTCACCAGTAAGCGCGCCAAAAGCAAGCGTGGCTTCAGGAATTTACACTTCAACGCAAACAGTTACCCTTGAAAGTCCAACGCCAGATACAATGGTCTACTACACTCTTGATGGAAGAGAACCAGATAAAGCTACTGGAACTCAATATACTAAAGGAGCAATCACAATTAGTACTGATACCACCCTTAGGATAATCGCCTACAACAAAGTCGGAACCGCCAGTCCAGTCAGCACTTACACCTACATTATAAAAACACCTGAAGAGCTTCAAGGTCCTGCTTATCACATAATAACTTTGAAACCCGGATTTAGTTTGATTTCAGTGCCAAAGGTAGTTGAAGCAACGAATATATTAGAAAGTTTGACAATAGACGAAATTGAATATTCAGCGATTGATTTAAATGGCGGCACAATATCAACTTTAGAAGCAGGGACTTGGACACCCATTGTAAGCGAAGCAGATATTAAGCCGTTGTATGGCTACTTAATAGAAAATAGGAGTGGAGAGGATCAGACATTAGTGATAAAGTACAAGGACAATCCTACAGCAGATGAAAAGTTGTTCAGTAGAACTTTCTCTACTCCTGGATGGTACTCAATCGGCGTAGCAAATCCCGCTTCTGCTTTATCGCAGGGAGAAAATAACATTTTAGATGTCAGCACCTACTCCAATGCTTTCCACAGTGATGTAATTACTCAAATATTGGATTACACTGGCAATGCTAATGATTCAAGTGTTCAGGTGTACAATCCTTCAACTACCATAGTAGATAGCGCACAAGGAGAACAGATTAATCCAAGAGAAACAAGAGGTTATTTGATCTATGTGAAGCAGGGCAATACCGGAATCAGTGGAACACAGAATAGTCCAAATAGTCCAGAACCCTTATAGAAAACCAAATCCCGGGCGAAAAATTTCTTCGCCCGGGAAATAAAAATTAGCGTTTTTTACTTTAAGGATATGAAAAATCAACTACAAAAATTTTTTACTCTGTTAACCATAACAGGCTTACTTACGCCGTTTATTATCTTTGCTGATGGGCCAATAGCAGCGCCAAGATCTTTTTACGGAACAGTGCGTTTAAATGGAAATTCTGTTGCAGCAGGTTTACCAGTGACAGCGTATTGTGATAGTATAGAGAATCCTATTTCAACTGCTCAAAAATCAACTTTTGTTAATGAAACTGGTAGTCTTTATGGTACAGATACTCTTCCCGCCCCCGCGATCAATGAAAATATATTACAAATTAGCAATTGTCCATCAGATAAAATTGTTTATTTTACATTAACTGTTGGCGGCAATGAATTGATAGCTAATGAAAATAGTACTGCTCAATTACCAAATAATCAGCTTGATCTCACCTTTACCGTTTCCACAGCTCCAATCGTTCCAACAGTATCTGATCCAGCAATAGCCAAAACTCTCAACGCCGATAATTACACTATTACAGGCATAGCTGAAGCTGGCTCTACAGTAAAGATTTACAGAGGAATAGACGTAGTTGGAAATCAACAATTAGCATCCGATGCAACGACTTATTCCATCTCAGTTGCCCTTACTCAAGATTCTGTTAACAACTTTACTATTACTGCTACTGACGCTGCCGGCAACGAAAGCGAAGCAGCAACTGTTCCAGCTATTACCGAAGACAGTACTGCTCCAGTTGTTGTAGTAATTTCTTCTGATGTTTCAGGACCAACTAACACTTCTGAGGTGGTATTAGTTCATACTAACCAAACAATTACTCTTTCAGCAAGTGATAGAGATGGTAGTGGAGTTGCGGCAATAAAATATTGCACAGGCGAAGGTTGCTCTCCAGCCACTAATTATTCTGTTCCTTTAACTTACACCACCAGTCAAGATACAATTGTTCGTTACCAAGCAATTGATAATACTGGCAACGCTTCGGAAACTCAAAGTTTCACTTTAAAAATCAGAAAGTATGATGTTAACAGTAACGGAATGGTTGATTTAGCGGATTTTTCAGTGATGATGTCGGTTTGGGGAAAAGCAGCAAATTATTCTGATAATGCTTTTAAATCAGACCTTAATGCCAACAACAAAGTTGATTTAGCGGATTTTTCAATTTTAATGGCAAATTGGGGTAAACAAAATTAAAAAATATGATAAAAAATATGCAAAAAAATAAAATTTTAGTTTTAGGATTTATCGGAATTTTAATTGCCGGTTTTGGAATTTATAATTTAGCCAAAGCGGCTACAACCGCGTCAGTTTATGTTTCGCCGGCAAGTGCCAGTAAAAATGTAGGAGACACTTTTAGTATCTCTGTTGGTGTCAGTCCAAGCGGAGGAAGTGTAGATACTGTTGAAGGAACATTAAGTTTAAACAACTTAACCTGTAAAAATGTTTCTGTGGCAAGTGGAATAATAGCGGCTTCTTCTCCATCTTGCGCCAATCTCTATTTTGCTTTGGGAATTCCCGGAGGAACAACAGAAAGTAAAACCTTGTTTACCGTAAGTGTTCAAGCAGGGAGTGCCGAAGTAAGAACCGCTACTCTTTCAGGAGTATCTGTTTTAAGCGCTGGCGAAACTGTTTCATCATCGGTTTCTAATGGTTCATATACAATAATCACTCCTACAACAACCACCACTCCTACAACAACCACGATTAATCCACCAACTAATCTTTCTGCTAGTGATGTCCCCGATGACAATGGCACAGCCATAAAAATTTCCTGGAGCGCTTCTACAACGAGTGATATTACCGGATATTTTATTTTAAGAAAATTATCAAGTGAAAGTTATTATAAAACAATAGCCACAGTTGATAAAAACACCCTTACTTATATTGATAAAAGTTGTACACCTGGAACAACTTATGACTATTCAGTTATAGCTTATAAAGGAACAACTTGGTCAAATAGTTCAAAATCAACTTGGCCTCAAAAAGCCACCGCAACATCTATTGATAATTTGGAAGAGCAAGTACCAACTGAAGAGACAACAACCGAATCAAAATTTGAAATTTCTGTAGATGAGACAGGCAAGGTTACCGCTGAATTTTTAGGAGTTTCTGCTGATAATAATGTGACAATTACGGTACCAAAGGATATTATTGCTGCAACCGAAACAGGTGAGCCAGTAAAAGAGATTACCGTTAAACCAACTACAATTTCTGAGGAAACCATTAGTAGCGGAACGGTATTAATTGCAGGGACTGCTTATGATTTTGGTCCTGATGGCGCGACTTTTTCCGAGCCGATTGAGATAACAATTAAATATGATCCAACCACTCTTTCCGAAGGAATGCAGGAATCAGATCTTGTGATTAAAATGTTTGATGGCACAAACTGGATTTCTTTGCCAACCACTATTGACACAGAAAACCATATTGCTACTGCCAGGGTAAGCCATTTCACTAGTTTCGCTCTTTTTGCTGAAGCAAAAACCATCACTCCAATTGAAACTGTGCCTTATGAAGAGTCGTCAAACTGGCAATTGATTGTAGGTATTACTATTGCGGTCTTGGCGATTGTCGGCTTTATAATCTACTACAAAAAGAAAAAATAGCAGATTGTTGTTTCGCAGCAGATTATGTTAAAATAGAGGAGAACAGTTCTCCTCTATTTTTTATAAAGAAATACGAATTATTGGAGCAGTAAAAAGGTTAAGATTTTTGAATTTGCGATGAAAGGATTTACCGGGTACAATTTATAGATTTTTCAAAAAAAACGGTATTTTACAAACCACAAATTTTTGATATAATAAATTCGCAATATATTCATCTCGGGTTCCTTTGAATAAATTTAATATCAGTTGAGTTTGGTCTAAGTAAGGGACTGATCAGTATAAATTCGTTGATTATTTTATGGATTTATTTCCCAAAAACGGAATTTTTTATACCCTTTTTGAGAAACAGGCAGAAAAATTAAAAGAAGCCAGTTGTCTTTTAAGTGAAATTTTAAACAACCCTCAAGAATTAGAGGCGTTGTTTTTAAAAATGAAAAAGCTTGAGGAAGAGGCAGATGATATTGGCTATAGTATTATTGATAATTTAAGAAAAAGTTTTATTACGCCCATTGAGGGGGAAGATATTGATCTTTTAAGGCAACGGCTAGATGACATTATAGATTTAATTGAAAAAGCAGTGAATAGAATGACAATTTATAATATTTCAAAACCTTTTCCAGAAGAGATTGCCGATTATATTAAAATTATTAAAAAATCAATTAAAAAAATAAACAAAGGGGTAAAAGAAATAAGGAACGTAAAAAAGCATTGGCAAGACATTCATCAAATTTGTTTAGACATTAATTGTTTAGAAAACGAAGGAGATTTTGTAAACCGCGCTGCCCTGAAAAAATTAATGAATGTTTCTCAGATAACACCTGAAAAAATTCTTGAAATTATAAAATTAAAAGAAATTTATGAAGTCCTGGAAGAAGCGATTGATCGTTGCGAGGACGTGGGAAATATTTTTGAATCAATTTTAATTAAAAACCGTTAAATAATCAAAGAATTTACAAGCGCATTACGAATTTATTATGTCTTCTTTGGTTTTGATTATTATCATTGTTGTTTTATCTTGGACTTATGATTTTTGGAACGGCGCTAACGATTGCGCTAATTCTATTGCCACCACAGTTTCTACAAGAGCCCTTTCTTTTAAGAGGGCTATTTTTTTAACAGGGATTTTTAATCTTCTTGGAGCTTTTATTAGCACCGAGGTTGCCAAAACCATTGGTGAAGGGATTGTTTCACCTGAAACAGTTTCTTTGCAGCTTTTAATCTTTGCCCTGGTGGGAGCTATTATATGGATAATTTTATCAACCAAATTTGGCATTCCGATTTCTGTTACTCACTCCTTGATTGGTGGCCTTGTAGGTGCAGCATTAGTAAACTCGGGTCCCTCAGTTTTAATAAAAAGCGGATTATTTAAAGTATTTATTGGAATGATTGTAGCGCCAATCCTAGGTTTTTTATTAGGTATTTTTTTGATTTTGGGGGTTTCTTGGTTTATTAAAATTTTCTTTTCTAATCTATCTTCTTTTAAGATCTCTCAGGGACTTCGCTTTGGTCAGATATTTTCTGCTTCAGCCGTTGCTTTGTCACACGGAATGAATGACACTCAAAACGCAATGGGAATTATTACTGCTGCTCTTTTGACTGGTGGTTTTTTGAGTGAATTTAAGGTGCCTTTTTGGGTGATATTTGGTTCAGGCTTTTTTATGGCACTGGGTACATTTTTTGGTGGACGAAAGGTGATTAAAACATTGGGGAAAAAAATTTATAAAATTAGACCATTGCATGGATTTTGTGCTGAAACAGCTTCAGCTGTTATTGTATTTTTTCAAAGTTTATCTGGGGTCCCTTTAAGCACTACTCAGGTAATTTCTTCAGCTGTAACCGGGGTAGGCGCCATTGAAAGAAAAGCCAAGGTTAACTGGCAAATAGTAATTGAAATTCTTCTTACCTGGGTTTTTACTATTCCTGGCTCAGCCATCATCAGTGCTTTTCTGTTCTTTTTATTTAGTGGATTTATTTAGCGGATTCTCTTTGAGCTTTTTAATTTCGTCTCTAATTTGGGCTGCCTTTTCAAAATCAAGAGACTTAGCTGCTTTCTCCATTTCTTTTTTAAGGATTTTTATATCGTTTGTTTTTGCTATTTCGCTTATATCTTTTATTTCTTTTTTCTCTTGGGCAAACCCCCATTCTCTAATTTCTTTTTTGATGGGACTTGGTTTTATGTGGTGTTTTTTATTATATTCTGCTTGAATTTTCCGTCGTCGTTCCACTTCTTTTATCGCTCTTTTCATTGATTCAGTAATTTTTTCAGCATACATTATCACCCGGCCATTGGGATGCCTGGCAGCTCTGCCCATTGTTTGGATAAGAGTGGTTTCGTTTCTTAAAAATCCCTCTTTGTCGGCATCTAAGATCAAGATTAAGGCAACCTCTGGCAGATCAAGTCCCTCTCTTAAAAGATTTATTCCTACTACAATATCATATTTTCCTGAGCGCAGATCATTTAAAATAGTAGGCCGGTCAAGTGTTTTTATCTCTGAGTGTAGGTAGTGTACCTTTAGTCCTTGTTCTTCAAGATAGTCTGCTAAATCTTCTGCCATTCGCTTGGTGAGAGTAGTAATTAAAACCCTTTCGTTTTTTTTGATTGCTTTTTTACTTTCTTTAATAGCGTCTTTGATTTGATTCTTTATTGGTCTTACTTCTATTTTAGGATCAAGAAGTCCAGTGGGTCTGATTAAAAGCTCAACAATGTTTCCTCCTTTTTTTGCCTTTTTAAGTTCATATGGTCCAGGCGTGGCTGAAGTATAAACAGTTTGATTTATTTCTTTTTCAAATTCTTCAAATCTAAGAGGTCTGTTATCAAGCGCTGATGGCAAACGGAACCCATATTCAATTAAGGTTTTTTTCCTTTGTTTGTCGCCCTCATACATTGAATGGAGCTGGGGGATAGTGATATGAGATTCGTCAATAAAAGTAATATAGTTTCGCGAGTATTTCGCAGACGATGCTGAGTGGCTTTTTGATGTTTGAGATTTATTTGATTTGTTTAGAGAAAAATTTGGGCATTTGTTAAAATAATCCAATAGAGTAAAGGGAGAGCTGCCCGGCTTTCTAAATTCAAGATGCCGGGAATAATTTTCAATACCGTGACACCAGCCAGTTTCTCTAATCATTTCAATATCATAATTCGTTCTTTTTTCTAACCTTTCTGCTTCTAGTAATTTTCCTTGTTTTTTTAATTCTTTTAATCTTTCTTGCAGTTCGCTTTGAATATTTTGTAGGGCAATCTCCAGTTTGTCTTTTGGGGTTACCCAGAACTTAGCAGGAAAAATATGTATTTCTAGAATTTTTTCTGAATTGCTATGGATCTTTCGGTTTAATTCAGGGAAAATTCGAGAAAGGTTTTCTATTTTATTTCCTAATAATTCTATCCTGATGATTTCTTTGCCAGTGGGAGAAAAAATTTCTATTAAATTTCCTCTTATCCTAAAACTTCCTGGTTGAAAATCAATATCATTTCTTTGATATTGAAGACGCACCAAATTTAAAAGCAATTCTTTTCTTTGAATTATTTGCCCCTTTTTTAGCAATAAAGAAATATTTTGATAATCTTCCGGTGAGCCAATATTGTAAATACAAGAAACCGAGGCAACAACGATTACATCGTTTCTTGTCATTAAGCTTTGAGTTGCTTCGTGCCTAAGGCGATCGATTACTTCATTGATTTTGGCATCTTTTTCAATGTAGGTGTCGCTTTGAGGAATATACGCCTCTGGTTGATAATAGTCATAGTATGAGACAAAATAATGAACAGCATTTTTTGGGAAAAATTCTTTAAACTCTTGATAAAGTTGAGCAGCCAAGGTTTTATTATGACTAATAACCAGAGTTGGTTTTTGAATCTGCTCGATTATATTAGCCGCTACAAAAGTTTTTCCGGATCCAGTTACTCCCAAAAGCACAGTGTCCTTTACATTTCTTTTAAGATTTTCTACAATCTTGTGGACGGCTTCTTGTTGGGGAAGCGTTGGTTTAAAATGAGAATAGAGTTGGAATTTCATAGAATATATATTATAATTTGAAATCTTATAAAAATAAAGGCAAAACCTCATGACTGTCCGTACAGTCAATGAAGTTTGCTTCCATTTTAACACTTCGCTTCGCCCATTTGCAAACGGGCTCGCGTAGTCGATGAAGTTTGCCTCCTTCAGGGATCCACAAAAACTTCGTTTTTGTTCTCGCCATTCCCTTTCACCTTTCTAGAAGAAGGCAAGGGATCGGAGCTTACCTTCATCTGTTACGCTTTGCCCGTTTGCGACTGGCTCGCGTTTATGAAAATAAATCTTTTTGAGGAAACAAAAGAAGTATGGGACAGATTCATCATTGAAAATGATGGTAGTTTTTTGCAAAGTTTTGAATGGGGAGAAGTTCAAGAATCCTTATCTAAAAAGGTATGGCGTTTTGAAGTAAGGGAAAAAGATCAGGTTTTGAGCCAAGTTCAGATCATCAAAGAAACTTTTTCTTTTGGAAAATCGCTTTTTTATATACCCTTTGGGCCTTGTTTTAAAAGAAGTGTTTTTTTAAAAACTAAAAAAGAAATTTTACAGCTGATTTTAAAAGAATTGAAAAAACGCGCTTCAGAAGAAAAAGGAATTTTTTTGAAGATCGAGCCGCTTATTGCTTTGCCCAAAGAGTTGGGCGGTGTTCCCTCGTTAAAAAGATTTCAACCTCAAAAAACACTTATTTTAAATCTTAAAAAAACAGAACAAGAAATTTTCCAAGGATTTCACCAAAAAACAAGATATAATATAAGATTAGCCGAAAAGAAAGGAATAGAAATAATAAAAACCTATAATTTGCAATCTGAAGCCAAAAATTATTTAGATGATTTTTACAAGTTGATTCAAAAAACCGCTAGTCGTGATAAATTTACGCCTTATCCCAAAAATTATTATCAAAAAATCTTTGAAAAAACAGGGGCTTGCTTATTTTTGGCAAAGTACAAAAAAAAGGTTATTGCTGCTAATCTTGTTATATTTTTTGGCAAGCAGGCAATTTATCTTCACGGCGCATCAAACTATAAATATCGTAAATTAATGGCTCCTCATCTTTTACAATGGGTTCAAATCAAAGAGGCAAAAAATAAAGGGTGTGAGAGCTATGATTTCTGGGGGATTGATGAAGAAAAATGGCCAGGGCTTACTCGTTTTAAAAAAGGATTTGGAGGAGAAGAAATTGAATATCCCCGGGGGGAAGATTTTGTTTTTTCTAATTTTTGGTATAATTTTTATCGAGTAGTAAGAAAGTTGTCTCACCCTTTATCTTAATTTTTCTAATTGGGCTTGACTTTTATATTAAAAGACTTAAAATATAATAATAAGAGTCCCCGTAAGGGGTTTTTTAAAATAAGATACAATAATCATTACGAGTTTATGTTGATCCACAGATCCTTCAAGAGTGAAGCGATGGACAAGATAAAAATTCGTCTAATAAATTAGTAAATTCGTTGGCAATTATGAATATCAGTAATTTTTTTAAAAAGATTCCTAAATTTTTTTCAGAGGTGAGAACCGAGATGAAAAAGGTTTCTTGGCCCACTCGTCAGGAGACAATTAGGAACACTGTGCTTGTAATTAGTGTATCAATTGTTACGGCTATATTTTTAGGCGGGTTAGATGCACTTTTTGCTTGGATAATTAATAAAATAATATAGCCCAATTTTGGTGTATCAAAATTGAGAAATCCTAAGTACGAAATCCTAAATTCCAACAAATCCTAATGACCAAAATTTAAAATTAAAAAAGTTTTAAAATTATAGGTAGATTCAAGTTTTTAACGTAACAATAATATTGTCATTGACACGAGCCGCAGCGAAGTGTCGAAAAGAAGGCAAACTCCAAAGGAGGTAAACTTCTTTGAGAACACGAGCCGCAGCGAAGTGTCGAAAAGAAGGTAGTTCCCTTTTTATTGTCATTGCGAGGTCGCCTTTGGGCGACCGTGGCAATCCCGGGCGCAGCCCGCAACAATACATCGAGATCGCCACGTCCTTCGGGCTCTCAAAGAAAATTTCATTTTCTTTTCGACGAGCTCGCTTCGCTCGCTCGTTCGCGATGACAGTGGTGAGGGGTCGCGATGATAAGAAGGTAATGTTGCGTTAAATTCTTGAACCTAATGAGAGTTTAAAAATTAGATTATTATGTCTCGTCAACAAGTTGAACAAGAAAAAAATTGGTACGTGCTCCACACTTATTCTGGTTATGAAGAAACAGTTGCTCGCAATTTAAAGCAGCGTATTGAATCTATGGGAATGGAAGATAAGATTTTTAATGTGATTGTTCCTAAAGAAAAAAAAATAAAAATAAAGAATGGAAAAAGAGAGGTAGTGGAAGAAAAAATTTATCCTGGATATGTTTTGGTTGAAATGATTGTAACAGATGATTCTTGGTATGTAGTGAGAAACACACCGCGAGTTACTGGTTTTATTGGCGCTGGCACAGTACCTATCCCTGTTTCAAAAGAAGAAATAGATCGGCTCCAAAAGAGAATGGGCGAAAAAGAACCAGAATATAAGATTGATGTAAGGCCCGGTGACTTGGTAAAGATTACTGACGGGCCATTTAAGGATTTTGACGGAAAGGTTTTTGAAATTGACGAAGAGAGAGGAAAAATAAAAGTTTTGGTAAATATGTTTGGTCGAGATACGCCAGTAGAATTGGATTCTTTGCAAATTAAAAAAGTTTAAAACATAATTCTAATTTACGATGAAAGGAGCAAAGAAATAAATTTCTTCTTTCGCTTCTCTATACTATTTATGCCAAAAAAAATTCTTACAATAATTAAACTTCAGATTCCTGCTGCTAAGGCAAATCCTGCTCCTCCTATTGGACCTGCCTTGGGTCAGCACGGTTTGAACATTGCTGAATTTTGTCAAAAATTTAACGCAGCTACAAAAGATAAGGTAGGTGATATTATTCCAGTTGAAATTACTGTTTTTGAAGATAGGACATATGAGTTTAAATTAAAAACACCGCCTGCTTCTGCATTGCTTAAAAAAGCTGCTGGTATTGAAAAAGGTTCTGGCGAACCCCATAAAACAAAAGTAGGTAGTGTAACCGAAGCTCAGATTGAAGAAATTGCTAAAAAGAAAATGGAGGACTTAAATACCACTGATTTGGAAGCAGCAAAAAAAATTATAAAAGGCACAGCGCGATCAATGGGTATTACAGTATCTAAATAATCAGGCCTGCTTTGCTTTGGTACGTCCGAATTATTCCAATGATATTGAAATTGTTATTTTTATGCAGAAAAAAAGAAAAATTATTTTTGCAATTTTTATTGTGGCATTGGGCGTAGGTTTGCGGATTTTTATAAATGAGAAGATAAACATTCCCAACTTTGAAGCAGTAACAGCTCTTTCATTGTTGGCTGGTTCATTTTTGGGTGGAATTTTTGGGGCAATTATTCCCTTATTGATTGTTTTTTTCTCTGATCTTTATTTTGGCAATACTTCGGTTTATATTTTTACCTGGGTGGCTTATGCTTTGATTGGTATTTTTAGCGCTTTGCTTAAAAGAAGCTCAAAGTATTATTTTTTAAAGATTACTGGTATGGGAATTTTATCAGTAGTCTTTTTTTATCTTTTCACCAATTTTGGTTGGTGGCTTACTTTTGAAATGTATCCATTGACCTTGCAAGGATTAATTGAATGTTATATTGCTGGATTACCATTTTTAAAAAATCAATTATTTTCATCTTTGATATTTGTTCCCGCTTTTGCTTTGATTTTTTCATTGGTTGAAAACAGAGAGTTGGGGGTGGAAAGTAAATATAGACGTTTATGGCGAAAAATTATGAAAATTTAGAAGTATGGAGGGAGACTATCAAATTAGCAACCTTAATTTATGGAGAAACTAAAAATTTTCCCAAGGGAGAGTTATATGGATTAACTTCCCAGTTAAGAAGAGCAGTTATTTCTATTTCATCTAATATTGCCGAGGGAGCTGGTCGCTCATCAAAACAAGAATTTTATCGTTTTATTAATATTGCATTAGGGTCTTTAAACGAAACAGAAAATTTGCTATATCTATCTAAAGAATTAAATTATCTCAAAAAGAAAAACTTCGATTCATTAAAAGCACAAATAGAAAAAGTCGGCAATTTATTAGGAGGATTTAAAAAATATCTTAACAAAAGTAGAATGTAGAATGTTGAGTATCAAATGTCAAGCGTAGAAAGTAGTAGGTAGTTTACGAATTTCCACCTTCTACCTTCTACCTTCTACCTTCCAATACATGATTCTTTCTGATCGCGATATTAAAAAATATTTGAAAAAGGGAAAAATAAAAATTAGCCCCGAACCAAATTTAGAAGAGCAACTAGGACCTTGTTCGATTGATTTGCATCTGGGAAATGAATTTAAAATTTTCAGGCCCTCGCAGTATCCTTATTTAGATTTGAAAAGAGGAACCAATTTTGAAGATTTAATGGAAGAGGTAAAAATAAAAGACGGAGCCCCTTTTATCTTGCAGCCGAAAGATTTTCTTTTAGCTACTACAAAAGAAGAATTGACTTTAGACAATGATTTAATGGCACGACTTGATGGTAGAAGTTCTCTGGGAAGATTGGGAATAGTAGTACATTCAACAGCTGCTCGTTTTGATCCAGGATGGGAAGGGAAAGCAGTAATGGAGTTAGGAAACCTGGGGATTATGCCAGTGGTTTTATATTCTGGAATGCGTATTTGCGCTTTAACTTTTGAAACCCTTTCCAGTCCCTGCGAAACTTCCTATTCTAAAAAGAAAGGACAGAAATATTATAAACAAGAATCGCCCAAGGCCAGTAAAATTAATCAAGAGTTTTTAAAATAGATCTATGGAGACAAATCTTAATGATTGGCCACCTATCGATGGAAGATATGAGGTTGGCAACAAAACATCGCCGGTTGCTGTTTGTACTAATGCCAGTATTGATGAAATAAAAATTGATCCTCAAAAAATTGCCATTATTGGAAAGTGTGTTACTGAAAATATTGGAATTGAAAAAATGATTCAAAACATTGTTTCTAATCCCAATATTCGCTATTTGGTGCTTTGCGGTCGCGAGTCCAATGGTCATTTTGTAGGTCAGGCAATTGAAAGTTTAATTGAAAATGGCGTTGATGAGAATAAAAGAATTATTGGTGCAAAGGGCAATATGCCTTATTTAAGAAATCTTGATAAAGAGACAATAGAAACCTTTAGAGAACAAGTGATACCAGTAAATTTAATGGAGGAAACCAATGGGAAAAAAATTGAAAAGGTGATAGATGAATTATTAAAAATCAGGCCTCAAAAGATGAAAGCAAAAGGAATAAAAATTGAAAAAGTAGAAGAGATAAAAGCAAGCCCCAGTTACTGGATAGAAGACCCCAAGGGTTATTTTGTAATTTCTCTTGACAACAATAGGAAAAAAATCGTTGTTGAATATTACAAAAAAGGAAAATTGAACAAAAAAATTATTGGCAACAATGCTAAAGAAATTTGTGATACTATCGCTCGTTTGGACCTGATCGGTGATTTTAAACAAACAAAAGAACATTCAATGTATTTAGGTCGGGAACTTCAAAAAGCAGAGATCGCTTTAAAACAGGGATTAACCTTTGAGCAAGATCAAGAATTAAAAATAAACAAGGTCGATAATTTAACACAAC